>Ga0180217_1000078_pt1 | contig 215643 bp, 87 predicted proteins | sample eDN3rd37CBELigOP_FD_128521 | JGI IMG/M metagenome (GOLD analysis project Ga0180217, IMG submission 128521) | Enriched Organic Plus compost microbial communities from Emeryville, California, USA - eDNA 3rd pass 37_C BE-Lig OP (version 2) (version 2) ... | reverse complement strand
CGTGTTGCCAACTATACCACTTTGGCCGCACCATTATATCCAGTGCAATGTCCGGATCAACCCACTGCACAGCACACAAGAGAGAGTCACAGCTGTCGTGTTGCCAACTATACCACTTTGGCCAGTGTATGCGCGCCAGTGCAATGTCCAGATGAACCCGGTGTACAGCACAGAAGACCTCTCTCTGGTTTGGCTGCAGCAAACGGATCAGGGTGGAAACAGGCTGCAGCAAACGGATCAGGGTGGAAACAGGCTGCAGCAAACGGATCAGGGTGAACAGGGCAAACAGAAACAAGATATTGCTTGCTTACTCATGGAGAGTGATGAGGACTCTTAACCTAATGAAGAGTAAAGAAGAGGCAATTGAGGAATCTGGTTTCAAACCAACCCCCCTGCCGAACTGCAGACCATTCATCCGAAGCCGTGCACTGACGACTCCCTACTTCGTATTTATTAAAAATGCGTTCGTTCGTTCACAGTTCGCCGCGCGGGGAGAAACATTGTATGTCATGCACACGTCCCGTCAGACACGAACTGTTCGCCTCCTTTCATCGGAACGAATCGTGCTTGCCCGACGAGAGACTTCTAAGACTCTCCGCCGCAGCGTCGTTCCCCTGGGCTGCACTCTTTTCGTACCATTCACGTGCCTTCCTGAGGTCGCGAGCAACGCCTTGGCCGTTGGAGTAGCAATTGCCGAGGTTGTTCTGAGCGATGCTGTTGCCTTGCTCTGCGCTCTTGTAGAACCAATCAACCGCCCGCTTGAAACTCTGAGTGACGCCGTGACCATAGAAATAACAATTGGCCAGGCCGAGCTGTGCATTTGCGTCGCCCTGTTCTGCGCTTTTGGAATACCATTCGACGGCCTTCTTGTAGTCGCGAGCGGTGCCCTCGCCATTATAGTAGCAGAAGGCGACACCGTACTGAGCGTCTCTGTTGCCTTGCTGCGCGCCCTTGGAGTACCACTCAAATGCCGTATGACAGTCGCGATTGACACCGTAGCCGTTATGGTAACAGTACCCGAGATTGAACTGAGCATCGCTGTTGCCTTGCCGCGCACTCTTGGAATACCACTCAAACGCCTTCTGGTAGTCCTGCTCAACGCCTCTGCCTTTGCAATAACAATTGCCGAGGCTGTTTTGTGCCTCTGCTAGGCCTTGTTCTGCACTCTTGATGTACCATTCAGCGGCTTTCGTGTGGTCGGTCGGGGCGCCGCGTCCAAAGTAATAGGCATTGCCCAGATTGTTTTGTCCATAGGCGTCGCCTTGTTCTGCACTCTTGGTATACCACTCGAATGACTTTTCGTAGTCCTGAGTGACGCCGTGGCCGTAGTAATAACAATTGCCCAACCAGTTTTGTGCAACTCGGTTGCCTTGCTCCGCGCTCCTCGAGTACCATTCAAATGCCTTCTTGTAGTCTCGAGGGATGCCGAGGCCTTTGTAATAAAGATAACCGAGGCTAGTTTGCACATCTGCGTCTCCTTGCTCTGCACACTTGGAGTACCATTCGACAGCTTTCTTGGAGTCCTGCTCAACGCCTATGCCTTTGCAATAACAATTGCCGAGGCTGTTTTGTGCCTCTGCTAGGCCTTGTTCTGCACTCTTGGAGTACCACTCAAATGCCTTCTTGTAGTCCTGCTCAACGCCTGTGCCGACGTAGTAACAAACTCCGAGGTTGTTTTGCGCATTTGCGTTGCCTTGTTCTGCACTCTTGGTATACCACTCAACTGCTTTCTTGTAGTCCTGCTCAACGCCTGTGCCGAAGTAGTAACAAGCTCCGAGATTGTGCTGAGCATCACTGCGTCCTTGTTCTGCACTCTTGGTATACCACTCAGCTGCTTTCTTGTAGTCCTGCTCAACGCCTAAGCCATGGTAGTAACAAACTCCGAGGTTGTACTGAGCATCACTGTGTCCTTGTTCTGCGCTCTTGGAGTACCACTCAACTGCTTTCTTGTAGTCCTGATCAGTGCCTCTGCCGAAGTAGTAACAAACTCCGAGGTTGTACTGAGCATCACTGTGTCCTTGTTCTGCACTCTTGGAGAGCCACTCAACTGCTTTCTTGTAGTCCTGCTCAACGCCTGTGCCGAAGTAGTAACAAGCTCCGAGATTGTGCTGAGCATCACTGTGTCCTTGTTCTGCACTCTTGGAGTACCACTCAATTGCCTTTTCGTAGTCCTGAGTGACGCCGTGCCCGTAGTGATAACAGTTGCCCAGCCAGTATTGTGCATCTCGGTTGCCTTGCTCCGCGCTCCTGGAGTACCATTCAAGTGCTTTCTTGTAGTCTTGAGCGATGCCGAGGCCTTTGTAATAAAGGTAGCCGAGGCTAGCTTGTGCATTTGTGTCACCTTGCTCTGCACTCTTGGAATACCACTCAAACGCCTTCTGGTAGTCCTGCTCAACGCCTGTGCCTTTGCAATAACAATTGCCGAGGCTGTTTTGTGCCTCTGCTAGGCCTTGTTCTGCACTCTTGGAGTACCATTCAAATGCTTTCTTGTAGTCTTGAGCGATGCCGCGGCCGAAATAATACCAACGGCCAAGTCTGTTTTGGGCATCTGCATCACCTTGCTCTGCACTCCTGGAACACCATTCAAATGCTTTCTTGTAGTCCTGATCAGTGCCTCTGCCGAAGTAGTAATAATCTCCGAGGTTGTACTGAGCATCACTGTGTCCTTGTTCTGCACTCTTGGAGTACCACTCAAATGCCTTCTTGTAGTCCTCCTCAACGCCTGTGCCGAAGTCGTAACAATTTCCGAGCTTGTACTGAGCATCGCTGTGTCCTTGTTCTGCACTCTTGGAGTACCACTCAAATGCCTTCTTGTAGTCCTCCTCAACGCCTGTGCCGAAGTAGTAACAATCTCCGAGGCTGTTTTGCGCTTTTGCGTTGCCTTGTTCTGCACTCTTGGTATACCACTCAGCTGCTTTCTTGTAGTCCTGCTCAACGCCTAAGCCATGGTAGTAACAAACTCCGAGGTCGTACTGAGCATCACTGTGTCCTTGTTCTGCGCTCTTGGAGTACCACTCAACTGCTTTCTTGTAGTCCTGATCAGTGCCTGTGCCGAAGTAGTAACAATTGCCAAGATTGCTTTGTGCAGCTGCGTTGCCTTGTTCCGCACTCTTGGAAAAGTACTCAAATGCTTTCTCGTAGTCTCGGTCAACTCCTTCGCCATAGTAATAACAATAGCCCATGGTATTCTGGTCACTGTCATGGCCTTGATCTGCACTCTTGGAGTACCACTCAACTGCTTTCTTGTAGTCCTGATCAGTGCCTGTGCCGAAGTAGTAACAAGCTCCGAGACTGTGCTGAGCATCACTGTGTCCTTGTTCTGCACTCTTGGTATACCATTCAAAGGCCTTAGTATAGTCGCGATCAACGCCCCGGCCAAGGTAAAAGCAATTTCCGACGCGGTTTTGCGCGGTTGCGTTGCCCTGCTCGGCACTCTTGGAGGACCATTCAAACGCCTTCTGATAGTCCCTGTCTACACCTTTGCCATAGTAATAGCAGTGGCCGAGACGGTTCTGCGCATGTTGGTTGCCTTGCTCCGCGCTCTTGCAATACCATTCATACGCTTTCTTGTAGTCCTGTGCAACACCGTATCCTTTAAAGTAGAAGTAGCCGAGATCGCATTGACTCTGACTGTCACCCTCCTCAACCCCTTTCAAGAGCGCTTCGAGGGCTTTCTCATAGTCCTTCTCCACTCCACGACCTCGTGCATAGCAATCAGCAAGATACGCGAACGCGGGCGCATGCTTCGCTTCGGCACATTGCCGAAAACATTCGAAACCGATAGAGTGCGCCTTCTCATCCTCGGCTTCGAAATGCACGATCCCCTTACGGAAGTCAGCCAGCACAGGATCTTGGGTGGCAGCCTGGGCATACCAGTCCAGAGCCTTGCTTACATCTCGCTCGACGCCATCGCCCTCAAACAGCGCATAGGCTGCATAGAGCTGCGCTTCAAGATTGCCTTGAGACGCCGCACACGAGAAGTACTTAAAAGCCTGGGTTCGATCGGGTGACAGCTCGAGGTCGAGTTGACGTGGGCTTACTTTGGCATAGTCTCGGGCCACGTCCACGCATGCTTCCAGATAATTTGCATCAGCTGCCTTGAGGATCATCTCCTTCGCTCGCCCCTTGGACTGTGCATCAGAGGAGAGCGTTGAATGCATGATGACGACTCGCGCAGCATCATACCACGCCTTGGGAACTCCCGAGGCGTAGATCAGCTTGATTAACCGCTGCTGGACTTCGAGGGGCTCGTCAAGGTCGGCATACACTCGACAGAGCTCCGCGCGTGCGAGATCTGCGATCACGGGATCGTCTGGCAGATCATTGGCTTCCAGTGCTTGAGTGAACTTCCTAGTGGCCTGTTCAATATTCCGCACGTGAGTATACCGTCCCAGTTGACAGCGTCCCATGACGAGTAGTGCGTATGCGTCACCCGTCTGCACGGCCTCTTGGATGAGTGTCTCTGCTTTAAAATGGTCCCCCTTAAGGAGATAATACATGGCTAGGAGTGCTTTTGTGCGGGGTGATGAATCATCCATGCACTGACACGTGTGTAGGAACTGGTACGCGGCATCAGGGGCAACCTTCGTTCCTATGCCTTCCAAGCAACACAATGCGGCTACACTGGCCGCCAATGCGTTGTGAGTACTCAGTGTGCTCAGTTTGAGGAACCCCGAATGCACGTCAGATGTGCTGGGATTGAACATCTCAGCAACAATCGATCGAACATCGAAATGATCCACATCATGTACTGACCTGTGGGGCAGCTCTAGGGACTGTGCCGAGCTGTCGAGCATCTGCTGGAGCATCCTCTGCATCTTGCGAGGACTGCTTTCGTGAAGGTTTTCGGATTCTTCCATGCTGCTGTTCGCAAGTTATTGGAAGCTGATCTGCACTAAGAGGCAAAGCGTCGCAAATTATGTGTGTGAGTGGGGCTATCGCGATCGTTGAGAACCCGAAAACCGGGCTGTGCAGGGATTCACTCACGCTAGGATGTGTTGAAGGTCTGTAAGCCGCGATTACGCGCCGTACACCTGTCAGAGCAGATCGATTTTGAGGGGGGATGGATCAGTGATTTGGTTTTTGCATCAATATAGCACGTGATAGCCGTGGTAAACAGAAGATCGAGTCTGTCTGTTCGTTCCGTTGACTTGCCTGCTATGTGCTCGACCTGGACTTGTCACTTTTCCGTGAGCCCCTACGCCGTTCCCACTATAACTCAGATAATACACAGTTATTCCACACGAGGAAGATATTCCGGAAGCGGAAATTCAATTTGTGGTCCAAATCGGGTGAGGTCGAATTTTTTTGTGACAGTAAGCTTTACGTTCGAGTTTGAGAGCTGCGAAAGGATATCCAGCTCCTGAATCCTGGATGATATGTCGCACTATAAACGAGCGCCCGGGGGGAAGCACAGGGTAAGAGCCGTTTGGTCAATTGCCATATTAGTCCTTCGAGTATGCAGTCTGGAGCGTAGAATATACCGCCTAAACAAGCGAATTCTGTTCAATTCAGATGGGATCAGTTGTTTCGCCTTCAGACATGAGTTGAGTTACTTGATGGATGAACGAAAGAAGGGAAAGAAGGGCGTATGGATACGATCTTGTGCAGTCGCAGGGGAGTTCACGCAGAGGTGGCGTTAGCGCCGCGCCCAGCCCAGCCCAGCCCAGCCCAGCCCAGCCCAGCCCAGCCCAGTCCAACCACTCAGCACAGTCGCCCTTGAGATGAGAGATTAACGCATAAGAGGCTCTGTGTGGGTGTCGCCAGTGCGCGATTGATAGCCAGGTGTGCGTGTGCGTTCCGAGTATGGCAAAGAGGCAAGGCGTGGGTTGGCTTGGCTTGGCTTGGCTTGGCTTGGCTTGGCTTGGCTTGGTGGGGACATGGCTTCCCTCTGGCCGAGCTGTGACCATGGTCACACCTGGCCCCCAGCTGGCTTTAGCTCATATGGTCGAGCTTATGAGGCGGAATGGGCCTTGTAGAGACATCCAAGTGTGAGAGAGTGGAGGTAATAGGGCGACAGATAAGGCAAGTATAACCGCAAATATAACACTCATTTTACTCACAACTCAATGCATCGCGAGATACACTCACTTAAAGTGAGAGGCCTCTGTTTCTCCCCAGAGCCGACTTTTAGCGTCAAGAGCAACTGAGAGCGGGGTGTTGCCGCTTATACTGAGCGAAGCACGCGCGGTGGAGGGAAGACCACGGGGCATGTGGGGTATCTCACTTGAAGAGTGCGTTCGCGTGGGATTCCCCACCACACCCACTCACGTGACGAGAGATACACATGCTACTTGTCATTTTTCCAACCTGATCAAGTGTGGTAGGAAACCTCGGTTAGTGTCTGTATCGCCGGGACATGTGCATCTCGATGCAAGATCAGTAATGAAAAGGGGTATCGCAGCGTGAGATGTGATCATTCTGAGTGTCCAGAGTGGGTGTGTGACGTGTGCTAGGTGGCTATCCGGTGTGTATCGGGTGTGTTGGAGTTTTAAAATTATGTTTCCGATTTGAAAAGACTTGAAAGTGTGTGAATGGTGATTGGGGTGTTGAATCGGTTAGTATAATTGTATATACGTGGAAGTATTGATTAAAAAGATAAAGTTTATTTCAATCCCTAGGGTGTGCAACATGGTATTTTCATATGTTAATGTAAGTGTGTGAGGGGGGGGAATTGACCCGAGTCGGGGGTGTTGAAATATACACCCGCCCAGGGGCCGTCCGTGACCATGGTCACGCCGGGCCCCCACGTGGCTTTAGCTCATATGGTAGAGCGCACGCTTTGCAAGCGTGAGGCAAGGGGTTCGATTCCCCTAAGCTACACTCTTTTTCTCCCCATCTTTTTTCTCCCCATCTTTTTTCTCCCCTTCTTTTTTTTTTTAACCGCATCCGGCTAAAAAGGCTACCAGGCAAAGTTCTAGGGGGGATACCGGAATACCTAGACTAAGAGGTAAAGAGACCGCTCCTTTTTGGCATCCAGAAGCAATCTCAATACACACCTAGAATCGGTATCCTCACACCCTCCCAGAACCGGCCGAGCTACACTCTTTTTCTCCCCATCTTTTTTCTCCCCATCTTTTTTCTCCCCATCTTTTTTTGGAGTTCAACTCCAGACCTCAGACTTCAATGGGGCCGCAGCGTCCTGCTAGATATCTCGCGTTGAGATTTCAAAGCGATTCTACGCCTACACAAGACTCAACGCAATATACTCCTACCCCTACCCCTACCCCTACCCCTACCCCTACCCCAGACTTGTTTCGACTGACTCTAGTCAGACAGAGACAGACAGACAGACAGACAGACAGACAGACAGACAGACAGACAGACAGACAGACAGACACACGGTTTCCAACCTTCAACTACGTCCATGCTCACATACACAGCGTTACACAGCCCGAACACTCCAGCTCATCGAGAACAAACGCGTTGCATTACCTACACACTGCATCACACTGGTTGCTCGGCCGTGCGCGACTTGGAAACCCACCCCACCCCACCCCACCCCAGCCAAGAAACCACCCAAGAAATCCAACTCATCATGCGTGGGTGGGTGGATGGACTCACCAATCAGACACATTCTGCGCATAATACCACACTTGTCGTTCCTCGCTGACAAGCTCCAGGCGCCAGAAGAGATTGACCCAACCCACCGCTAATCCACTCACGGAGCAAGTAGCGGCGGTTTTCACTGGTTAATCCCGTTCAATCCGTCGAAAGTCGCCTCCGAAGTATCACCCTTCTCACTGCTAGGACGACTGCGCGACGCGATTCTGTACCTAGCTGGCTGTCTACAAATCAAATGTCTACAAATCAAACCGAGAGTCCGCAGTCCCCGCAGCCCCCGCAGTCCCCGCAGTCCCCGCAGTCCCCCCAGCCCCACTTGCACTTGTCCAACCCAGAGAGTGATTCTCGAGGAGAACCTCCGGTAGCGCAGAAGGTGACCGGGAACGAAGGCTCCACTCACTCGCAGGCCGCATCAGAACCAGAGGAGAGAGGAGAGTCGAAGCAGGTTGCTTCTCCTCACCCCGCTGCAGCTCGCGACACAGCACTCGAAAACAAACTCGAGAGCAAGCCATCATACTGGAACCAACCCCTGCCTCGAGATGCCTACGTGCGCACGCTGACTAAGCAAGAGTGGATCACCCTCCAGCTTGGAAAGCAGGTGGAACTCAACAAAACATTCAATCCAAAGTTCGTGCCACCGGATATTTTCAAGGCGGCAGGTGTGTCGACTGTAGACACAGTCACACTCAGCATAGGAAGTCTTCCAGCACCGTTCCATAGGGCCTCCACACTATGTGAAGCCTATCATACCAACTACGACGTTGCCGTTGTGATTGATTTCGAATGCACGTGCATCGAACCGAGGGATCAGCGCTTTGTTCAGGAGATCATCGAGTTCCCCGCAGTCATGGTGGATCTACGAACGGGGCTGATCGTTGATGTCTTCCATCGGTATGTACGACCCATCATCAACACCAAGCTCACCGCCTTCTGTAAGCAGCTCACAGGCATCGAACAGCACCAGATTGACTCTGCAGACGATTTAGCCACTGTTCTGCGACAATTCCACGAATGGCTCTCGCGGCACAACGTGACATTTCCTAGCGGGTTCCGGCCGTCACTCAGAAAGGCATACGAAATGCCTTTTGATCCGTTCGATTCGGATACTCTGCGTGCCTCTGAGACGACTGCGCAGCGTCGGGCCCGCATTGCTGCGATGAAAGCTCAGTTCCAGAAAGGAGAATTGCTGAGCTGCGATGAAGCTTCCTACATCGACGAGATTCCCCTCTCAGACAGATCAAGAGTGTGGGAAGAAAGAACACAAGAACTATTAACTTTCATCCCCGCACTGAGCGTGCATCCCAGCAACGGCAACAAGAGGAGCAACGCGTCCAAAGAAGATGCCAAGGAGGGTCCAGGTCCAAGCGCTCCAGAGGCCGAAACGGAGGTGGAGGCAGGCGACGTACGTCCACAATCGACCTTTCCCCAAGGGCCGATGGTGCGCAGAGGAATCCCGATTGCAACAACCCACGACCGTGAGAGGGCCTTACCTATGGAGACCTATTCACGAACCCTAGGCAAGGCGTCCTCGGCGTGGAAATGTGGACTTCTGGTCACCGACGGTCCATGGGATTTCTCAAACTTCCTCGTACCTGAATGCCAACTCAAGGGTATCGACATCAGTCGCTACTTCCGACTTGACTTCCCGCAGCACTTCCCCGAAGATGAACCTGAGGATGAGGTCTACATGGACTTTTTGAACATCCGGCAGGTGTTTTACGATAAACTCGGCCATGACATGAACAGGCTTCGGTCGTTCCGAGGCACGGGACTCGCCAAAATGCTCAAAGTATGCCAGCTTCAGTTCTTTGGAAATGAGCACTGCGGGCTCGCGGATACTCTCAATATCGTGCGCCTTCTGCTTGTTTTATCACGGTGCAGTTTGCTCTGCGACGAAATTGAGCCCAATCAGCGAGTCAATGTAAAGACTAGTGTTCGTCGAACAACGCCTAAATAAACCCAGTGTGATGAATTCTATTGCCTAGTGTTTATGATCCAGGTTGTTATTATACAGAGGCGTGAACGTTTTCTCAGTGCTCACCGATGTGAATACGTGTGTAGACAAATGAAAAGAGAAAGTGCGTGCAAACTAACCTAGCACGAAGGATACTCAGCCGAGTGGTGCACTATGTGCCAACTTCCGGTGAGTCCAACTAGTCATTCGCTTTCGAGGTAATAAACTAAGGTTAATACAGAATATGCGGACCTTTGCTACGCATAGCACGCAGCCAGGGATTGGTTAACACTTGTTCAGCCGAAGGACGCTCTTTCGGATTCGGCTTGACGAGCTGAACGCAGAAATCTACAGCGTCTTGGCTCATGTACTCCGAGGGTTGAATCTTGCCAGCGCGTGCATTGGTTAAGGCAATCACTCGCTCCATGACAGTGGAGAACTTGTGATGCATCTCGAAGAAGATTATACCCAACGAGAATATGTCGGCACGCTCGTCGTAGTGATTCTTTGCTTCCATTTGCTCAGGCGCCGAATATAGCGGTGAACCCACACCGTTGGTGTGTACATGCCCACGACGCGCATCTGCAAATCGTGGTTTGGGATTGTGACTACGGCCTTTGGTCAGGGGGCTCGCGTCAGAGTCTTCTTGCGAGCGATCCACGGAAAGACCAAAATCACCAATACGAACGTGATTCTTGTCAAAGAAGAAAATATTCTCCGGCTTCAGATCTCGATGCATCAAACCCTTCTTGTGAACATGGGCGATGCCGTTGGCGATCTGCTCAAAAATGACAATGTTCTCAATTACATCGATCTGACGTGCGGGGTTTCTTAGCCAATCCGCGAGAGTACCTCCCTTGCAGTACTGCATCTGGATGTACAACAAGATCGGACGACCCTTGCGTTCGCGAAGCCGGCGTGCGGTTTCTTCACGCTCGTGCTCGACGCACTTTTCTTCCTCCACCCTTTTCTCAATCGCCGCCCTGGTCTCCACAGGGTCTTTCGGCTCTGAGTTGGGCGTGGGTCCAGTCTTGGCATTCACAACTGCATGCAATTCCTGAACTTGAAGTGGCTGTAGTCGCAAGATGGTCGTGCTATCAACTCGATTGAGTTTGGGAAGAGACTTGTTTTGGGTTGTCCTCTTTGTCGATGCCTTGCCCACACTAAACTCTTGGTCCACGTCGGAAGCAGCAGAAGAAGAACCCGACTCAGAGCCATCTCCTGCTTCGAGTCGATCTCCTGGAACAAAGGCCACAATGCTGTCATCCAGGGAGAGCTCCGACTGAGCACGACTTAGATCGGCATGGGCGGTACTGGATTGATCACTCTCATCTTCAGTCTCGCTCGCCTGCTCCTGTGCGGATGGCTTTGGCCTTCCCGCTTGCTCCTTCACTGGCTTTGTCTTGAGTTTGGTCAAGTGCGACGAAAAATTCATGAATGGATCTGTAAACCCTGCCTGAGCAAATGCCGTCGAGTGCGACATATCCAGCGAACCTAGCGATGCATCCCAATCGTCATCTTCGTCTTCGTCTTGATCTTTGTCATCACCCTCGCTTTTATCTTCATCCTCGTCATCTTCATTCTCCTGAGAGGGCTTCTCGAAGATAATCAATGATGTATCGAGGTCTTGGAGCGACCTTGTATCCGACTTGGGCTGTCGATCACAAGTCGCACTGAGAGCGTACAGCTCCTCATGTTTGCGAATCGTGGCGAACTCATCATCCTCCGAGTCTTCATCCTCGTCTTCATCCCCATCGAGAGTATTCTCGGTGTAGGTTTCGTCACCCACGATGGAAACTTGCATCTTGGAACCTTTGTTCTTGCGCTGGTTGACAGTGCGCCAGAGATCATGCTCGTCCGTGAGCCATTCAAACCAAGCGTTATAGTATCGAATCACGTTTGGATGATCGAGTCTCGCAAGGGCTCGTACTTCACGCAGCAGGAGTTCGTTGGCGCGTTCTTCCTTCTCCCAAAGTCTCATCTGCTTGATGGCGTACGCCTCGCCATCAATGCGGTGAAAGCACACTCGCACAATGCCAAAGGCACCTTGGCCGAGAGGAGCAAGGTCGGGAATGACAAACATAGACCGGAAGCGCGATTCCTCGGTCTGTAGAGGGTACGCGAATGCGGTTGAAGTAGGAGCTGGTGATGCACCCGCAGACTTGGGATATACAATCAAGGCGGTCGTTTGGTTACTACCAGGTTGTAGTGCGGCTGGTTCACTTGCTGCGGTCTCCAGAGGAGTCAACGGAAGTATCCTCGTGTTAGATTCATCTGACTGCCCTGCCGAAACTTTTAAGCTCTGATTCGTCGATGCTGTTTGTGGTGCGTTCGCGATTTGACGGCTCGGATCTGCGGTGCACTCAGTAGTTGCGGCACCACTGACATCAGCAATGTTAAGGCTGGACGAGAGCGAAGCAGTAGTGGCTTGAGAAGAGGAGGCGGTGACGGGCTCGCTGACCGAGCTTGGTGAACTTCGCAACTTTTCGATATCCAATTGGAGCCCTGTATCGGTTTGGAGTTCCAGACTGGGGATCGGATCATCCTTGGCTTGGCGGAGTTCAGACTTGGATTGCTGGTGGTTTGATGGATCAATATTCTCTACCTGAGCCTTGGATTCAATCAGAGTACCCAGTATCGAAGCTTGTGGAATCTGCGTGAAAGACGCCGGGGTGAGCTTGGGAGTCATAGACAGCAGACTCAGGCTGTGCTTGGATTGTTGCTGAAGAACAGCATAGAGCTGTTCGTTGTCATGAAGCTTACGGTAATACATGTAGTATACACAGAGTACAATGAGAACATACACCGAGAAGCGGATATGGACCACAAATAGCGTAATTAACTCGAAAAGAAGCACAAAGAGCTGGTATAGTAGCGACGTGACGCTCCATAAGAATCCCGGGGCTTCCGATGGCTGATCACGAGGGTGACGATGGTGACGATGATGGCGATGTGAATGAGTCGACTCCTCATCTCGCTCACTTTCATAGTCATCATATTCGTCTTCATCTTCATCGCCGTCGCCGCTGTCATGTCTGTCGACTTCGAGTGAGGTGTGAACCACAGATCCGCTTCTGACGTCGTCGTCATCATCATTCCCTTGAGATCGATGCCTTTCTTTTGCCCCACCTGAGCCACTACGTATCGTCACGGTAGTAACGGATGTCGTAACCGAAATTTCAGTGGATGCGGGTAGTTTCGCCTGCTTCAGGATTTCTGCGGCCGTTCGCGCAGCAATTGCTGAGCTGTCAGGCTTTCCTCCGCGCACCTCAATCGCAGAGATTTCCTTAGGGGCATTCTCTACCAAGTCGGCAGTTTGAACAGCCATTGGTACGAGGGACTTGGAGTCCTGAGAAGAACCGCGATTGGATTGCTTTGAGTACGTAGCCCATTTGCGCAGATTTTCGAGCATCTCTTCAAGCGTTTGCTCTTGATATGCTAAGGGAACTAAGGCATCAGAGGGCTCGGGACGAGAAGCTGCAGAAGAGTCGGAAACGTCTTCAGAAGCCGAACCCGACGGTGCCGTGTCGGCATCGAGGGGGAACACACGCGCTAAGATGGGCTCAGAATATGCATCGAGCACTAGTTGACTCACAACGTGCGATGTTGCGTCAACAATGGACTCGATTGGAGACGGTGATGATGAAGAGCCAGCCGAATTTCGAGTTGGGACAAACACCGCGACTTGCAAAGCTGCGGAACTATTTGCCCTCTTGCCGACAGGCAGCTGATTGTGAGCAAGTCCTGATGCAGACTTGGTGGACATTGCATCATCAAGAGCTGGCGGCATGCGAGTCAGGGTCTTTGGCTTCGGGGGCGGCGTGACATGCGCGAGAAGTTGCGATGCAAGTCGTGCGGTTTCATACACCTCAACCAGGCACTGCGGATACTCCTTGGTGCCGACGTTTGAGCCAGACCAAGTACAGCCTCGAGACTGTGACTCTGCATTTTTGCTCCTCAGATCTGATTCGAGATTGATCAAGCCTAGATTCGCCGACGAATCATCGGTTTGTTCATCCTCGAGAGTATCATCATACTCGGTTACAAACACCATACCATCATCCCGGTTTGTGTCAGCATTCACCTCATCCGTGTATCGAGGCACTTCCATTGGGGCCTGCGCATGCACAGTACGCTCCGCACGTCGCTGGATACGTGGCGAAATGATGCCAGCCATGCCGTTCTGGTGGGCACTTGGAAGGTACGAGGTTAATTCGAGCACCTTCGTCAGTTGTGGCTGTGTCGCAATCGCACCTTCTTGGGACTGCTGGTGCTGCTGGAATAAATAAATTGTCGATGGAGGCGATAACAGCTGTCGACGCCAGAGAAATTGGCGTGTAGTGGGGTGATAGGCCTCCAGAGACAAGCCACTGCGGGAAAGGGTCACAATGGCCGGAGAGCCAGTTTTGCGTTCTTCCTGGGGAGTTGCGTCTGCATTGGATACAGCCTGTCCTCGAGGACGTAGCAGAATTTTTGCGATCGAGATGTATCCATCTGAATTAGAAGTAGTTTTTGAACGTAAAATGCTCTCATCTTCGCTGACAGTCGCGCCCGAATCTCGTCCATCCTCTTCGCGTGCTTCGTCATCAGCGGCGTTTTGGACGATATAATCCGTGCGCACAACATCCAGCAACTGTGACTGGGGGATATACTTGACAACATCATGTGCTCCTGTGGATCCTGCACTCCGTGACGCCGTAATAGCACCACTCAGAGGATCAACGACAAAATGAACATTCGTCTTACTTCCCAAGAAGATTCCTCCTGCCTGAGGGAGTGCAAATGGCGACTTGGTGACAATATCGGCGACACTCACACCCAAAGGCTTCGCCACTGATCGACTCCGTTCCGCCGAATCCACTTCATGCAAAAGGAGATAGAGCTCTCCATTGAGGCCTGGGAGGAAACTAGAGATGGAAGACGAAGGCCGTGGCGCGCCAATTCCTGATGCAGTGTCCAGGCGGTGCTTCAAGGCTACACTATCGATATCAACAAGCGGTCCTCCTGTGTTAAAAGACCACAGGAGCTGGCCTGTCTGCGCATTATACCCTGTGAGTTGACCATCCAGTGTCGAGACAATGAAGATCTCGGATGCGTTGGGATTTCCTCTTTGGCCATTACTACTGCTCGTGTAGGGTTGAGAAGTCTGGCTATCGCCACCTGCTAGTGCAAGGACAATGCACACTAGGAAGCAGCATACCAGTGCAAAGAATGAACGAGAGAAACGGCGGCGACTCGCATGAGGCACCATCGTGAGGGGATCGATATTTCGAGAAGCCCAGAACGATTGGGGCGGGATAGAGTCGACAGATGTCGTCGGACTCGAGTGAGCGTATCAAACCGGTGCGTCTGACAATCTCGTGTCGTTCAATTCTCGTCGATCCTGCCTAGTTCGTGCGGGAAGCAGAGGAGCAATCCATGCTCAACTCCATTCTTACGTCTGTTAGGGGGATTTGCGCTGGAGGTAGGAGGGTTATCACAAGAAAAATGGGTGAATGTAAGTGATATTATCACGAGTGACAATCTAAGTGGCTTCTTACCCGACCTATATCAGGTCTCATCCTCGATAATCGCTCAAGAAGACGGGGCGAGCGAGGTTCATGATGACGTTATGGGGTCCACGCCGGAAATCTGGATGAAAAGGTAAACGCGGACTATATATGCTTCGAGGTTTGGTCTATATCAACTATGCTACACACTAAGCATTCATCGGGTCGCCGTCACATCCAGTATATGATCCCAAATACAACACACGAAAATCTATGACAAAGCAGTTTTTCTCGGAGATAACCCGAGTCCGGATCACAGGTCGTGCGGCAAGATTGTCCTGAAATTCCAGGGTATAGCTGACGTCCAGGAAGCTTTAAATGCATATCCAATTCTATTATGTCGGATTCTCCTAGATCTCTCCTCCTTCTGAGTACATTTAGATCACGTCCACTATGCCACTGGCTGGGTGTGTGGCCCAACCGTGTGCCCCGAGTACCAAGCTAGACACTAGATCCAAGATACTGCTTTGCCAGCTCTTATATGCTCGTTTCGTGCCAGTCCACAGGGCTCACGGTGGGCCACAGCGTCTCGGCAGGCGCAGTGTCACCAATCCTGGATTTCAGCGGAAGGTTCAACTATTTGTGTTTCATTCAGGGATGGGAGATACGAGCGAGGATGCACGAAATCGCACTGCAACACTAACATACCCTCGGGATACGTGCGATCCTTTCCCTCGCACTCATCACCACCGGACCACCGTGCATACGTAAGGCCATAACGGTTAGTTCGCGACGTGGGAACACTTGCCATAAACCACATGTATTCTTCGCTTGTCGAGCCAGTCCAAGCTATATTCAGACTCGCCAGTGTCTCTGGCATCTACTTTGCACTTGATCTAGCCCACTACTCACTGCATCCCACGCACCGCGCCGAGCAGTTCTGGTCCTCCGCAGCTGGGGCGGTGTCTGGCCTCCGTCCAGACTCGCAACATGTTGCAAGTCGGGCCCGCCTCTCGCAAAATAATGCGACCCATCCAGAGTAACGGTAAAAAATTCAAGCGAGAGTGATATGTGGAATAATGAGCATATTGGCGAGTCTGGGTGGTGTGGCTGATGCGTGAGTCATGCAATCCTGTCCCTCACATCTAGATCGACTCAAAGCGAGGCGGCTGCTACATCGGTAACACGCCTGCGACTAGTTAGACACGCCGTACGTAGTACCCCACTAAACGTTGGTGCTGTTCCGCCTTGTGCGCTGCGCTGGAGCGCCCGCCGGGGAAGACAATCGGGCCCGAGACACCTCTCAGCGCCATTCGGCCTGCCTTAGCGGTACTAACCTCCTGCGCTTGAGCCTTCACGACAAGCGCACGAGCAGCGGAAACCAGCCTACGAGAAGGCAACGAAACCGGAACGAAACAAGTGAAGTCAGAAGCCTAGACCAGATTCAACGGGACGAGGCGAGAAAGGGAGAGCCCATTACGACCTGACCATGAGTGTCTCCGCCCCTCAAGTCTCCTACGACCAGACGGTTGAGGCCACATTTCATGGCCAACAGTATATTGTGCATGCTTTTGTGCGAGAGGACACCCTTGTTCTCGAAGTGGAGCTCCTCAGCTCCGGTGACAGATGGGTCGGCGAGTTCTCAGCGATGGCTCTTGAGGAAATGACTTTCAAAACCGGTAATGTGAAGAAGTTCCCAACGTTCATCAAGATGCTCGCCACGGCACTGTCAGGCACCAGTGACTCTGTTTTCGCAGATCTGCTGACCTATGCCGACATCGAGCTCCTCAAGCAGCGCAAGATCGCTGCGACGGGCACGCAGCCTCAACTTCAGCAGCAACAACAGCAACAACAAAGTGCTGCAGCTATTGCAAACGCGACGAAGCGCTACTTCTTCTTGACATATATTGTTGAGTTCGACAAGGTACACTACCCACTTCCCCTCAAATTCGAAACGAATCCCGACCCCATCCGTCTCAAGCAAGTTATTTCAAAGCTTCGAGCTGAAAATATGCACTTGAGGAACCTGGTCAACGCCGCCGCAGGCGCGGTGGATTCGGCAGGCATGCCAATTATCCCTCCTGCAGGTAGCCTCTCGGGTTTAGGCGCCGGAGCAGGATCTGGGGCAGGTGCAGGATCAGCTGCAGGTGCAGGAGGCGGTGCAGCCGGCGCGGCCGGTAGCACGGGACAAACAACTGACTCTCAGTCTGGCGGTGTTTCCGCCCAAGCCCTCGCCAACGCACAGAATGAGGCTAGAAGACTACGAGGCCTAGTAGCCAAGCTCGCTGAGGAGAACCAAAGAATTCGTGAACTGTTGCATAGCGTTTCCGCGGCATCTGCTGCTACAGCAGCAGCGGCGTCCCATGCGGCACGCGAAGACGCTGCTAGTCTAGCGAATGGTCTCCTGCCCCCAGGCGACACCCGAACAGCTCGCGAACTTGCTCTCATGGCGGAGGCCGCTGAGCTCAGGCGCCGTCTTGCGGAGGCCGGAGTCACTGTTGCGGCAGTGCACGCACTACGATCATCGTCTGGGAACGCTGCCGGACTTGCTGGTGTCGGCGACGGAACTGGAGCTCTGCCAGCTGCTGGAGGTGATCAATCATCCAATTCATCCGGCAGCGGTTCCGGTGACAACAATCGTAATGCACCGGAGTCGGATATCTACATTCACGCAGACGGCACCCGAACAACAAAGAGCGAGGCGATTGAATTGCTTGAACGCAAGGTTTGGGCGTTGCAGGATGAATTGAGACTTGAGCGTCAAGCGGCTGCTCGTGAGTCGGCGCAGTACCAGCACGATCAACGGCTGTTGGTGTCTCAGCTTGAGCTGCGTGCTCGCGGTGAGCGAACAGCACAGGCAGCAGTCAAGGAGCTCACTGCCGAAGTCGCACGGCTGCGCGAAATCGTCGATCGTTTGGCAGGTCCAGGTGCTGCGTCTGTTTTGGCAGCGGCCGGTTTGAATCCACATAGTGGTACCTCAAGCGATTATTATGGAGCTGGAACTTCGAGTATTTCGCGAGGTGGAGCAGCTGCGGGAACAGGAGGGTCGAATGCGACCCCTGGTGATGCGTCTTACCGAAATCGTCCGAGCAGTGCAGCTGGTACACGCAGTGCGTCCCGATCACGGCCTGCCAGTGCAACTGGGACTCGATCCACTACCGCTGACTCTCAACAATATGTTCCAAGTTATGCTCGGCCCAAATCTGGTACCGGACTTCGGGCCACCTCTCCAAGTGTCAATCGACCTTCGTCTGCAACGGCACACCGAACTGGTTCGCCTTCTGTCACCAGGACAGCGACGTCAAGCAGCACACCCGAAGATACCAACAACACAAATGGTGCCAAGAGGGCAAGTGGTCGTTTTGACCCAGTCAGCTATGTCCGTCAGCGAGAACTGCAGCGACAGCAAGACCGAGAAAGAGTCGCACGACGTGAGAGGTCGAGGGAGCGAGGGGTTGATACCTCATCAACACTTAATCGCTCATCTAGCCGAAGTCGAAGCCGACCGCGTTCAGGTGAGCTTGAGCGTCCTGGCAGTGGGCTAGGTCGCACCCCTTCGTCGCCACTTCATTCCTCAGCCCAGCCTGGATCAAGGTCATCGACCCCTACGCGCCGCAGGGAACTCCCACGAACGGTGCCAAGCACGTACCGAGATGTAGGGGACGGCCGACTATCAGGAGCTCTCAATGATGGAATGCCTCCACCATTCTCCTCCGTTGGTCGTAGCGATAGCTCAGTTGACGTGTCGGGTCTGAAAGAGCGGATGCGATCATTACGCGAGTTCTTGCATCAAGATCCAAAGGCTCGCGATGACCGGCCTGAGTAGACGGGGGAGAATGATAGATCCATCAATCTTCCCATCTCGATTCTCCTTGACTTCAGCGTTTAAGGCGAACCTTTCGAGTATCCTTTAATTGTAGGTCATGCGGTTTATTCCCTCACACACTAGACACCGCCGCTCTGCTGCAGAGCTCCAACCACTCCCAGTGCAGTGTATCAAACAATAAATTAGCCCGCTCTAGAGCAAGTTACAAACATTTCCTTTTTATGGTTTGCTATTAGCTCGTCGGTTATTGATCTCCATCTTGAACGAAGTCGTCCGCTTCAGGATCTTCCTCTGTCTGCCTGTACAAGAACTCCCAGCGGTGCTTGTACTTCCAAGCCTTGTGCGTCTGAATGACGACCGCGGCATTCAAGAAATATCGATCGCCGGGCTTAAGTGGAACCTCTACTTGGACACCAGAAACCGTGTGAACATTTTCAGCCAGTGTCAGGGCATGCTTGAACAACACATTATTCTTACCCGTGGCTTGGACGAACTCATCGCTCATCTCAACTGCGAAGTAAGCACCCTTCTTCGCACACCAGTCATAAAGACTCAATCCAGGGACATTGCAGTTAACCACAGTGCCATTGAGCTTGATGGATTCGAACACAACATCCGAGACAAGTTCGGCGGAGAAGGGGCATGGCCTTGCCTTGATGGGGCAAAGCGAGTGAATCGCCAGCGTGAAGTCCTGAACTTGCGGAGATTCGTCCTCAGCAACGTGAGGGTCCGCTTCGCTGGTTGCAATGGGGCCGAAGCAGTGAGGGATCACGAAGTAGGTGCCAGGCTCAAGGTCGTGCGTTTCGGCAGAGTTGTATCGATTTAACAGCACGCTCGAGTCCGCGATGATGCGGCCTGGGACGTATCGGGCTAGGGTGTCATGGCCCTGATACTTGCTGCGATACTTCTCGAGAATCGCAGAGTTGCCAGACTCCAAAGCCTCCTGCTCGAGCAACGCACGAGGAATAGCTTCACAGATTATCACTGACGCGGCGACATAGCCAATGCGCGGTTGGCTCATACCATCCGCACTTTGAATAGAACCATTGAGTTCAATCTCCTTCTGGTGAATGGCTGCAAACAGAGTTGTTTTGGAGGGTACCTCTACGAGGTAGAAGTTGCTTGTGTATCGGCACAGGGCTGAAGTGGGTGAGGTATTCACACGAGAGATCTCCGTACCGGCTATACTGCTCGTTTCATACAACGAACGATCATCCGATTGGCTCGAAGCGGACTCTCCACTGGATGGGATAATGTTGCGAGTGAATTGAACCGGGAATCGCACCTCTTGCCAGTCTCGTCGGAAGTAGCAAACAGTCAACATTCTGAAGTGAGCACAGAATTCTTGGAAAGGCATGAAGAACTCACCAGTATCTTGAGCTGCGATCGGATTATCAAGCATGCGAGCGATAGGCTCGATAGATTGAAGCGATGCGTATTCGGGCTTTTGCCAGAGTGGGGATCGGACTGACCATGGTCCTGTCCATGTTGCACTGGGATCCACGGTAGCGCGGAGCATCACAAGCAGAGGGTCGCTCGCCTTCTTTGGAGCGACAGCTCCCAACACAGTGTAATATTGCTTAGGGGCAAGTCCTGTAGCCGCTGTATCAACTCTGTCTGACAGGGCAGCCATCAAGAAACCCATGCGAGTCCATTCGCATAGACGTTTCCAGACAGCTTCCATCGACTTCTCACGTTGGCGCAGTGGGATCGATTCGACAGGGCATCCTGTAAGATCGAGATATGCGTCTTGAATCGTCATTCCACCCAAGAAATGCGCATACGAGGACAGCGCCTTTGCATAAGCCTTGCCAACAAGAGGTACCCACAGCTCGTTGCCGTGACATCGCGAAAAGACCGGACCAAGCATTGGGCAATATGGAATGTAGTCGTCCACTGTAATGACTGACCTTGTGCCACCAACACAAAGCTTGAGAGCGTACCATCCACGTGGGGAGTACGTCTTTGTGACGAACAGTCGGTCAATAATTTCAGGGTGCTCTGCGAGGCTCGCAAGTGCGGCAGCCAACCAGCCGCTTGGTTCGTTGGCACTGCTTCGAACACTCCTTGGGTCGTGCTCAGATGGGCTTAGAAGCGTGCAGTGATCAGCACCAAGGATATCTGATAGCCTTCGCCATGTCACTGCTCTTAGCTTGGGGTGTAACAGGGCGTCAGGCTGGTAGAGCGCTCCAAGGATGGCCTTTCTCCGGAAACGCGCAGCATTGGACATTAAAGAGGTCTCTGTCGGCGGGAACTCGAGGTCAATGTATCCTATCTTTTGCTGAGCACATGCCTTGTCGAGCTCTGATAAGAACTCAGAGTTCGTAAGGAGCTCGCTAATAGGTGGCAACACAACTTCTTTCGAATCCCCATCAGGTTTGTCATCGTTTGCTCCGGGAACTGAAGAGGTTGTGGTCGAAGTCGAGGTTGAGGTGGCTGCAAGAGCAGAGCTTGCCTCTGCCGTTCGACGTACAACGGCATGGGCGACTTTGTAGAAGAGCTCTTTGAATCGCGTGAGTTGCTGCTGGATGGCACCGGCATCACGCGCAATCTCAGATGCAATTGTGGGCTCAGACGCATTTTCAATCATTCGGAAGCTGTAACGGTACTTCCATGCTTTATCGCGATCACGAGGTGTCATCACAGCGTAAGTTGCCTCGCTTTGGGGTCCAACGTAGATTTCGCCACTTCCGCCACGCAGAATTCTCATATTCTCAAAGACGGTCCACACGAGCTTGAGTCGAATGGCAGTTTCTCGTCGATTCGTGACAACAAGATGCATCTGTCGCAAGGAGCCATACCAATTAGCTACCACAAAGATGCCTGTTCGGATTTCTGTTCGCTCGATGATGCGGCTCACTGGCGGCAGCACGTTGCCTACTTCAGACACCACCACCGAGTAATTGTAGTTGAAGCCAGCTGCGGGGTTCTGTGCTGCCAAGATGGCACATACTTTAGACTGGCCTGGTTGCAATGTGGTGCGTCCATACTTGTCAATGTAGGGGATCTCCCTTTGCTCGGCCTGAACCACTTCGAGGTTGTTCAGGTTAGACCAGATCATACGAACCTCCACCGCACTCGTCCTCTTGTTTGTCAGGGTGTACGTGAGTCTGTTGTGGTCCGTGTCATACTTGGCCTCGCCATAGATCTGGTCCCGGATCTTCCTGTTCTCCAGGATTTTGACGCCTTCACTCATGGTCAGGGCAGCGTGTGACCCAGAGACGGCCTGTAGGTGGGTGTTGGCGATGGTTATGGGTAGGTCCCCGTGTGAGTCAGCCTGGTAGTTAGTCAGAAAAGTGTGTACCGTTGGTCAAACACCGGAGTGAGGCTCTCTGTCTCGAGTCAAGGGCGCTGAGTTCGAGGCCAACCTTGCGGTGGTTACGTTACACCCTAGGGAAGGCTCGTTTAGCATGACCTCACCCATACCACACAGCCCCCCAGCGTGGTGCCGGTTATGGGGTTGCACACAGCGCGTCTTGGTCGGAATAGTGTCGGGACGTAAGGCTTGGTGGCATCCTATGGGACTCACACAGAAGTAAATAAAACCCCCATACAACTATGAGGCCACTCATGCCATTGTACTCTTCACAAACTCACGCCAATGCCGGCATTTCACGCATTTAATACTATTCTCAGAGTAACTGATTTCGCCACTTTCCCAACGGTTAAACTGGAGTTTTCCCGGGCCTGCGCCTGAGGGACATCACCCATCTTCTTAAGTCCTGTGTCTCTGTGACTTCCACGCAATGCCCCAGTGATCTCGACCCACTTCTGCGGTATCATGCCTAAGGCTTCCTCGCAAACGCACCGTTTTCCACCCTGGGGCGAGCAAATTTTGAATTTCGACTGCATGACTGGGGTGTGTAAATGGCGCGAAGGGCGGGGTTCTGCGAGAGATAGACTATATGGGATGGTGGTCGAGCGCATACAAGACCAGCTTGGCGGGGTTGTCTGCGTAGAGGGTCCAGATCGGAAGAGAAAATCAATCCCGATAGTCCTTGCACCTTGAACCGAGCTTGCAGTACGAGCTCATACCTCTGTATCGTGGGGTGCAGTGGATGGGCCTGACTGTCTGAGTGGATCTTTGGCGTGTAGCCTGCCTGATTTATCTTTTTCGCCACCGACATCTCTAAATATTGCCTATTACCTGTATTGGGATCTCGACTGAGCCTGAGAGTGAGCCACTTGAATGGATGCGCTATCTGAGCCTCGTGACAAACCCACTTATGGTTTCACCCAACCTCTTCCTACCATTTCCACGCCCTTCCCATTGAACTCTCGGCCCGAATCAGGCCTCCTCCTGCAGGCATGAAGACTGAGGTAGCGTGGACCGACATCATCCCCGTCAAGGATCCAGCGGTAAAGAACGCGGTCTCATGCATCGCGTTCTCCCCCGACGGATCCCAGGTCATCGCGGCGGTAGCCAACCGCGTCTTCGTGTATGATACCCAGTCGGGTGAGTTCATCACTGCGCTACGTGGTCACTCGGATCGCGTCTATTGCGTAGCATACTCCCCGGATGGAAAGAAGTTCGCATCAGGTGGTGCAGACAAGCGCGTCATCCTGTGGGCTCCAGACGGCAAGGGTTTGATTCGATACGTTCACAACGATTCGGTCCAAGCGCTCGCATTCAGTCCTGTTACCAACCTCCTCGTATCTTGCACCGAGCTTGAGCTTGGCTTCTGCGTCCCCGATAAGAATCAAGTGAACAAGACGAAAATCTCGAGTCGCGCCCTGTGTGCATCGTGGACACACGATGGCCGTTTGCTTGCTGTTGGTCACTTCAATGGCACCATTTCTTTCCGCGAAGCTCCCTTGGGTCGCGAAGTCTGCAAGATCGAGCGCACTCAACCCGTTTGGTGCTTATCGTTCTGCCCTGTGCCGCAGGAAAACGACCAGTACTTGTTGGCTGTGGGTTGTTGGGATCAAACACTATCTTTCTACAACGGTCAGGGCAAGCCCGTTGGTAAGGAACGTAAGATTGGTTATGATCCCTGCGCACTCAGCTGGCAGCATGATGGAAAGTACTTCATTGCCGGAGGATCGAACAAGAAGGTTACAATGTACAACAAGGATGGTACGAGTTTGAAGGTCGTTTCCGAGCAAGATCAGTGGATTTGGACATGCGCTGCACGCCCCAACTCCAGAGACTTTGCGGTCGGCACAGAGGGTGGTGTCATAAGCTTGATTTCAGCACAGCTCCAGGTTGTTCACGCCTTAGCTCAGAATCGCTATGCGCGTCGGGAAACTCTGACCGACGTCATAGTTCAGAACCTCCTCACTGACCAGCGTGTATATATCCATACTAGAGATGTGGTGAAAAAGGTCGCGTTATATCGCAACTTCCTCGCAATCCAGCTGTCCGACCGCGTCCTCATCTACAAGAGTGAGACAGATGAACCCACCGACATGCACTACAAAATGTTTGACCGTGCACTAAAGCCATTGGAATGCAGTCTTTTGGTCATCACATCGCAACACCTCGTACTTTGCCACGAGCGTCAACTCCAGCTCTACACGTTCAAGGGTGATCTCCTGCGCGAGTGGTACTTAGGTTCCTATATTCGATACATCCGAGTGTTAGGTGGTCCCTCAGGCAAAGAAGCACTCGTGGTCGGTCTCAAGAATGGTGCAGTTTTGAAGGTGTTCATCGCTGAGCCGGCGCCCTTGCAGCTCGTAAAGCATGACGCATGCGTTCGATGTCTCGACGTCTCGGCTGATCGCAAGAAGCTGGCCCTTGTAGACGAAAGGTCACGTCTCTTTGTGTATGACATCCAGACCCAGAAGGTGCTTTACGAAGCCGAAAACGTTTATTCGTTATCATGGAACTCGGAGCATGCCGCTATGCTCTGCTATTCGGGTGCAGGTGTTCTTTCGATTCGATGTGCGGACTTCCCACCTCACCGTCAGGCCCTTAGTGGTCACGTCGTGGGTTTCGTTGGCCGCAAGGTATTCTGCTTGCAGCAGTCAAACATCGTCACGCGCGATGTTCCCCTTACGCAGACTCTTGAGCAGTACATCTCGGCGGGTGACTTCGCGAACGCGTATTCCGTTGCGTGCTTAGGAGTCCCTGTTGCGGACTGGCGCGCATTGGCATGCAAGGCGTTGCTGGCACTTGAGTTGCGCGTTGCGAGTTCGGCTTTCGCGCGGGTGAAGGATTTCCGATTCGTCGACCTCATCGATCGTATCGAAGCGACCCGCCGCGTCCAGCCACCAGTCGAGCCCGGACAGACTCTCCAGCAGGCTCGAGCGAAGCAAAACGGACTCCTTGTTGCCGAAGCCCTGGCATACCTTGGACGCTACGCCCTTGCAGCTCAGGCTTATTTGGCTCTCAACGAAGGACGCCGAGCCATGCAACTCTTCTTGGACCTTCGAGATTGGACTCAAGCGAGGGCGGTTGTTGAGCGTCTCGTGCAGCAGTCTGGTAGCGGCGGCACATCAAGTGAAACGATCGAATTGCTTCGTGAGCAGGCCAAATGGCTAGTTGAATCTGGGGATCTCACCGGAGCTGCTGAGCTCGAGTGGACAGCGCAGTCCTATTCAACAGCGTTTGAACTCTGGGCCCAGGCTGGAGCATGGGCTACCATGGCTCAACGAGCAAGGTCACTTCCTCCACGTATCGACGATGCAGCGCTCCAGAAGGCGGCCTTACTGCTCGAAAAAGCAGGAGAATATGCTCTTGCCCTCGAAATCTACACGAAGCTGGACGATCGCAAATCATCCGTGAATGTCCTCGTTCAATTGCGTCGATGGGACGAGGCACGGTCCCTTGTGGAGTTATACCCTGAAACACGTGCAGGCTTCTTTGGTGCATATGCCGAATGGTTAGCGCTTCAGGGCCGGTTTGAGGAGGCATATACTGCCTTCAGGCGTGCTGGTAAGACAGATTATGCACGACAGCTCCTGCTTCACCTAGCCTACGCCGCCGTGGTTTCCAAGCGTTACAAAGACGCTGGCCATTTTTATTGGTTGCTCGCGGCGGAAAAGCTGAAGCAACTAGCAGCACTGGCACCTTCAAATCGACCTCCTGTTCTCTTGCATCAGATCGCATCGATCAAACCAACGGATCAAGAGGACCGAGTCATGGGCACTTTTGATAGTTTGGGCGTCGACAAGGATGATGGCCATGGCAAGTCTTCCGAGGCCACTACGGAGCACGATTATCTCGAATTGCGAAACCTTTCACCGCAAGACAAGGCGGCCATGATTAATACGTTGCGCAAGGAGTACACTATGCTACTACTCAAGTCGCGTATCTATTCAGCATACCAGTCGATTCATGAGTCTCTTACAACAGGAGTCACATCCGCTGATTCTATAACTTTGTTCCAACGCGCCGGATTTATTGCTATCGTAATGCGTGCCCTCGATCGAGCGGGAGAGGGCGATATTGCGTCGGTTCTGGCTGGCGCTGGCGCTACAGGTCCTCTTGGCTATGGTGCGGCAACATGCGGGGGACTGTCAGAAGACCTATCCGAGATGCTTACCAGCGCTTCGACAATGCTGTCAATGGCCAATGATACCGCTGCGTTTGGTGTGCCACGATCTGTCCACACACCAGCTGGCGTATCCTATGCACACTGTCTTTTGACGATTGCCAGGACAGGTGCCGAGCAGGGGGCTTATCGCGTCGCCCGCCAGGCTTTAACCCGACTTTCAACGTTGGTAGTACCTCAGGAATTCCGGTCCGAAGTACAGTTCGGCAGCCTTTTCTTGCGTGGTAAACCCTTCACGGATAAGGAGACACTTAGCCTAACTTGCTACCGCTGCCAATCGACAGGATCCATGAGCAATCTAACATCCGATGTCTGCCGAGTTTGCCTGCACCCATTTATTCGTTCTGCGGTTTCGCAGGAGCCTCTGCCGCTTGTAGAGTTCTATTTAGAACCTGGTATTTCTCACGAAGAGGCTCAGCGACTAATTATTCAAGACCCAAGCTCACTGTGTGCACAGAAGGAGGAGAAGAAAGCCGAGAAGAGCCTGGGTTCGAATATCCAGAGTCTCGTCTTGGATCCTTCTCTCAAAGCCATGGGTGCCAGCACAACCTCGGTCGCAAGTGGAGGCGTGGACGTGAGTGAATACGACACATTCATGCAGCAGCTTATGAGTCCCTCAGATTCTTCCAAACTTCCACCAATTGTCGTAGGACGAAACGGCTTAATTGCCATGCCCCGACGAGAGGTGTTCGTTGTTGATTTGGGTACGTCGTGTATGGAGCCAAGGTACTTCAGAGCAACTTTCCCGGATGCAAACATCCATCAGTGTTTCAATTGCCAAGAGCTCTTCTTGTTAGAGGAGTTTGAAGAGTTTGCATTGCGAGCTAAGTGTTGCCCAGTATGCCGGGTTGAAGTCAGTCTTGATTCGTTTTAACCCAGCACTACCTTCATAGTCCAATAAACACACGCTTTCTCGCATTTCAGGCAGAGTGAAACAAACATTCGACTCGTAAACAGTATGTATTGCGTGTCGGAATGGTAATGATGCAATTATTATACATGGAAGTTTATACAGAAGCGCCTTATCCGTCCTCAACAGCAGCAGATTGGTAATAACTTGCATAGTCTTCACCGTAGTAAGATTCACCAGCATCTTCATGCAGCTCAGCTTCACTGCCCTCGCGTTCATCAATACTCGAAGAACGTGTGGAGCGGCTTGAGGTAGACTGACGTCCGTGTAGGAACGAGTTCGGACCGAGCTTCAGCTGCAGACCATCGTTATATTGCACGTACTTGTAGTCTGTTGAGCCAGCTGCTTCACCATCCGCATTGACATGCTCGGCACCAAGTAGTGTAGCGCCAGCAGGGTGGTTGTACTGGGTCTGGGACTGTTGCTGCCGCCTGGCCTGCAGAGCTGCCTTGGCGTCAATCAGATGCGCGAGTTTGACAAAGTCGATGAATGAAACTTGACTGATCTTCTTGGAGCTTGAGCCGTCCGATCCGAGGCCAGAAACGAGAGTAGCGGCACCAGACTTGCCGACATCGACCAAAAGCTGAGCAAGATCGGGCAGAGAGAGCGAGAAGCCAAGGCGATGGAACATACCAAGCAACTGTCGTGGCTTGACGTAACCCGCGCCTCCACTTCCGCCTGCTGCGGTATCCGCATCTGCTTCGGCGAATACCCTTCGAAGGTCATCCAAGCCCTCTTCGCCGAACATCTTCTCCAGATCCAAGAATGGCAAAGTACGTGCTGCGCGGCGTTCCTCCTTCACTAGAGCCATTTCCTGCAATAAGATCTCATCTGGGTTCTCCAGTTGCAATCGAGGAAGCGGCCTGAAGTGAAGCCTGAACGCTTTTCGTCGTTGAGCAGCTGTAAGCGAGTGTGTGGTGAGATTCAGCGCCGTAGTTCCCTTAACAGCGGCGAGGGATTTAGACTCAATAGCAGCCTTCGATTGTGTCAGTGTGGCGGGAATAATTGAATCGACTTCGTCTCCATTCGGTTGTGTCGTCGAGCCGGATGCATCTGTATCTGGGTGTGCGTCCGCGGCAGCATCCGATTCAGCAAAGAACTCTGCGGCAGAAAGGTAGACACCACAGCGAGGTGCATCATTCACCCATTCGCCATCAAATACGAGTTCTTTGTCGATCGAATACTGAATGCCCTGCCCTTCTCGCTGTCCATTGTGGAACTGACCTTCATATACCCAGTTCTCAGCCGTGAGCGTACCAAAACCGCACTGAACATCATCAACCCACTCTCCTACATACGTCGTTCCGTTAACGTTGAACAAGGTTCCGCGACCATGGCGCTTACCTCGCTTGAATTCACCTTCGTATCGCGACCCATCAGGGTAGAACTGCGTACCCAGCCCGTCCTTTTCGTCGTAAGCCCAATTGCCGGTGTACACTCGTCGTAAATTCTTGTCATCATCTAGCGTACTGCTTGTGCTTCCACTTGTGCTGCTACCTTCAATGATGCTGCGTGCCTGCGTTCGGAAGACGTTTTCGTCCTTACCTATCTTGGTATCACGCGTCCAGAAAGTACCGCGACCGTGTCTCATGCCGTTCGCGAACTCACCCTCATACTTGTTTCCATTCGCCCAGATCTTGATACCGAAGCCGTGGTGCTTGTTGTTGAGCCAACCACCCTTGTAAGACGAGCTCACCATCCATCGCTCCGAGTCATGCTTCATTGGCTTTGTGATTTGCATAGGTTCTTTCGGCTTGGGCTTCACCCAGTACACAGTTTGGCAGTTGCCTTTCTTCTGGGCCAGTTCATCGCGCATGCGCCAGAGCTGGGATGCTTGGGTCACGGGCCGGTGCGGCATGGCTAGATAGTTGCAAAGAGCAAAAACATTGGATTCGATGTTGTTTAAGCACAACTCCATCACGAAACCAGAATACAAATCGGAAATCTCGATTGCGTTTCGTTCAGTCTTCACTGAGTCAGTGTGGATACATAGCATAGACGAGGTCTACAAGTACAAAGAACGTACCCGCTCTGAGCCGCTCATTGTCGCGGTAGGCCTCCTGTCGTTTGGCCTCGTTGCTGGCCATGTGAGGGTGCGCTCCGCAGGTCTGCACGCGTGGAGTACGAGTCATTGAGTGGGGACGATAAAATGCATGAGTATGCGAGGATGAGCAATCAGTCTCGGGAAAATTTCCAGGTTCATTCAATAATTCATCTGAGATAGGATCTATCCAATACCTTCTCTTCCAACAGCACTCTACACACGTTGAGAAATCCGAGCTCAAAAGTCGAGCCGTTTGAAGCCAAGTGCCCCTTGTTTGGCCTTGGCGTAACTGACGGCCTGGGGGGAGCTTTTACGGGCTCGAAAAAATTGCCGACGACCCTGCCATTCATCCGAAACGGTAAGATTCAATGCAAGAGTGAAATTCGGGGGCGGAATACACGGCAAGGCCATGGGGCTGGGGTATAAATGCAACTGTTTGGGGCTTGAAAGCACTCGATAATTTACTCTATATGATCCGTTGTTGTCACACGCCTTAGTGATCCCGATGTCGTGCTCCGTTTCAAGGCTACCCTTGATCACGTTTCTCTGATTGCTGTATATTATGTGATACAGTTGCAATGCAACTTGATGCAACTTGATGCAACTTGATGTACCCCCCTATGAATGATCGGTATAAGCTTGTAAAGTGCTTACTTTGTATCCAATCACCACACCCTTCGTTTGGGTTCCTTCACGTCCACACAGGCACGCCGATCATTCGGACACTCTCTGTAGCTCGTTCGTTCGTCTGTCTGTCTGTCTGTTTGTGCTGAGAGCGCAAGGCTGTGACATCCAACCTGTAAGCGTACTTCTGAACCATGGGCTGCTCATCGTCGACGACTGCTGCTGAGGTTAGCATTTCAGACCTCCTCTATTTCCAGGATCCTAACAAGTACCATGTGGTCTACATTCGTGGTGCGGATAAGCAAGCCCAGCTCTCGAAGCTCATGCGTCGCGGTTTCCAATTCGTCCCCGTCGATTTGGATGAGCTTGTCGCCGAGGCGAACAACAAAGCTGGCAACACAGCTCCTACTAGTGATTCAGAGTCTCCGGCTGCCTCACCTGCTACTCCGGAGAATCCCGAGCAGCAGCAGGAGCAGCAGGAGCAGCAGCAACAGCAACAACAACAACAGCCATCACCAACTGTTGCAGAATCCAAGAGCCGCATCGACCTCCTCATCGAGGCCATTCAGCAGAATCCACTCGGCACTCGCATCCTGATTAAGGGTTTCCCGACATCGGTCGAAGAGTTCCGTGCTTGGCAGGCGACAGACTTCTATGCCAACAAGGTAGTTTCTGTCCTTGTTCTCACGCCAGATGATGTCGCCTCCAGTACTCCCGAGCAGACGGCACTTACCATCCACCTGATTAAGCAGCGTCTTAACCGTTTCATTCCCGATGGTCTCAATCTCTTCCAAACTTTCACCTTTGGCCACAAGGCGCTCGTTTCATCGTTCCATCCAATTGTTTCGCCGCTGACTCCTCACGTGGTGTCAGGCAGCGCACGCCCAGCGCCCAAGGCAGAGGTAAACACATCACCTGTTCCAGTTGCCAGCGTCCTCTGCGTCATTGGTGGACCTGGTAGCAGCAAGAAGCTTCAGCGCGATTTGCTCGCCCAACATGGTGGCTACGTGCCCATTTCTGTTGGGGCACTGCTGAAGGCAGCGGGAGAGCGTGATCCACAGATTAAGCAGGCGATCGAGCATGGGGTCAATGTGCCTGCTGTGGAGACAGTGTGCAACATTGTTTGTGAGGCCATCGAAGATCACGTCAAGGCAGGTAGCACTCGCCTCGTCATTGAGGGTTTTCCCCGCACGCAGGCCCAGCTTGCGCAATTCTTGACGTCGACTGTCAGTAAGGTCATCTGCGAAGGTATGGTGTATTGCCAGGCAACACCTGAAGTGCTGCGCTCTCGTCTGATCGCTCGTCGTGACCCGCAAGGCAGCGGAAACGCTGCGGATGCTGAGGCCAAGACTGAGTTGACTGACATGGAGGCTCAGCAAATGTATGCGTTTGAAGGTGAGTTCATTCCCATGATTGACCACATCGAGCAAGAAAAGTCCGTCCCATTGGTTCGAGTTGATGACATGGGTGGCCCTCATATCACTTTCACTCTTATCCGACGAGCCTTGACCGGTCTTGGCATCCCGCCCGCGACTGCACCTAACGCGGAAGAGGTTACATATGCTATGATCAAGCCAGATGCCGTCCAGGCTGGATATGTGGAGGACATTATCAAGGATATCGCGCGCGCTGGGTTTAAGATCTTGATGAACGAGCAGATCACCTTCACCCGTGAACAAGCCGAGACCTTCTACGAGGAGCATCGGGGTAGGTCCTTCTACGAACCGTTGATTCAGTTCATGACGTCCGGCCCTGTTGTTGCGCTTGCGTTGAGTAAGCGTTCTGCTATTTCCGAGTGGCGCCGTCTCGCGGGCCCTACTGATCCTCGCCGCGCACGCTGCCTCTCTCCAGGCTCGATTCGAGCAATCTACGGTATCGATGGCACTCGCAACGCAGTTCACGGATCTGATTCTGTTTTCTCTGCGAATCGTGAGCTCCAGCTCGTTTTTGGCCAGCGTTTTGCTGATTCCAAGTTGAACAAGATCTCTCGTGGCTATCGCATTATTCTTGCCGGTGGCCCTGCCTCTGGCAAGGGTACTCAGGCCGAGTTGCTCCGTGATAAGTTGGGTGTGGTTCATATCTCAACTGGCGAGTTACTTCGATCTGAGAAGAAGCGTGGTACTGATCTTGGTCTCAAGGCTGCACAGTACTTTGAAAACGGCCAACTCGTCCCCGATGATGTCATGATTCCTCTTGTTCTTGATCGTATCTCTCGACCGGACTGCCAGGCTAAGGGCTGGATGCTCGATGGCTTCCCACGCACAGGCGCACAAGCTGATGCTCTTGTCAAGGCCGGTTTGAAAGCTGATATTTTCATCCTTCTTGATGTTGAAGACCAAACCCTGGTAGAGCGCGTTACTGGCCGTCGCACTGACAAGAACACTGGCAAGATATATCACTTGAAGTACAACCCTCCTCCACCTGACGTCAAGCCTGAGGACTTGGAGCAGCGTGCGGACGATACCGAGGAGAAGATTGTTTATCGCATCCAGACCTTCAAGGCGAATGTGGATGCTATCCGCGGTGCGTTCTCTCCAATCATGGCGATTGTCGACGGAAATCGCGACAAACAGTCTATTTTCGAGGACATTCTGGCCCGCATTCCCTCAGTCTTGTAAGATGGTCGTGTATTCATGACTCGGATGTTATCGGATCTAGGTCATATGCCTATCCGGCTTTTCTACCTCTTTACACCGCTTTTTTTTCCTTTGCGAGATTCCCGGCATGTTCCCAAGCCTGAGGAGCAAGTGGCATCAAGCACAGCTGTATAATTCTATTTCCGCTGAGTGCATCATCCCTTGAGTTAGTCACTAGTTTCCCTTGTCTGTAGCACTCAAGCTCTGACACTTTATCTCTTTACAAATGCATACATCCTCAGATATATCTTCGATATTTCATTTATGGATCAATGGGCTGGGACAGCGTAAGACTCAATACGCGTGCAATTTGGCATAACACTACACCATATTAACAGATTGAATAACCAATTCAACAAAATATGTACAAATGCTTCACTGATTTGTGGAGTTCTCAAAGCGAACTTGCTTTGCTAATACATCGAGCGGAGGCACTGGACGACCTCGTAAAGTAAATCCAACATTCCGCTTAACACCATTTACTGTACTACTGCAACCGCTCGTCTCAATTGGATTACCATTGAATGGGATGGCATCGGTGGACATGCTGGCTCGTCGACTAGCAGTCGGTCGCATGTACGACGGTTCTCGAGATACCACTGGTAATGTAGCCGAAGTGGCGAGCGTGACCTGTGCTGGTGATGATGTTGCCGTTGACGAGACGTTCGTGGTGATGCGGGAAACGCTCGTTGGGGTCGACGACACAGTCGCAGTCGAGTTCGAAGGCAGAACAATTCCAAATTCCAAGCTCATTCGGCGCTCAATGATCTCCTTCGTCCTCGCCTTCTGCGATGTGGTAAGACGAGTTAATCGCGAGTCTGGAGGCAACTCGCGTACGAAGAGAGGTGGAGAAACCGTGATAGCTTGGATATCCGGACTCGTTTTACGTGCACCGTCCTGATGATCCTTTATATGTGTCCGATTATTGGCATGAGCGGATTGGGGTCGAGTGGGCTGGGATCTGTGGTATTCTGAAGGCTCTCTACTCTGCGATGACGAACAAGCGGTTGTGATTGTGGTTGTGGGTGTGGCGGCGGCGGCCGCGGTGACGCCTACCCTGGAATTGCGTTCGCTTAGTGAGGAACGCATTGTAGTTGAGCCGCGACGACTCATCGAACTAGATGGCCTCAACTTGCTTGCGCTTGGTTCTCTCTCTCGGCTTCGATTCGAGTCGGATGCTAGGTTGTGCCCTCCTTCATGAGCATTCTCCTCCCGATTACTAATGTCATCATCACGACGGTCTGGTGCACAGGCCGCATCACTGCCTCGTGGCACCCTCTTGTGTTGCGCTGCCGTTACTCCCGACTTTCTCTCCATGCAGTAACTGAAGCTCAAGCCGGCGTTTCTCCGCCTGGAGCGACCATTCGTGCTGAGCGGGCATGAATCTCGAGTTGCCAGTGGCATTAAATCCTCCGAATGTCTGCCTTGCGGATCCTGGGTGTTCATATGCCATGGAATTGTTACGCTTGCACACTCATCCAGCACAATTGGGTCTGCGTTAGCGTCGGGATCTTCATCAAGGAACGACCACAGCGCGCGCTGGGCGAGCACACGATCTCGGTGGTCCGGCCTGAGCAATATACTACAAATCTCGTGGTCCGTATCTGCGCCCATGGGCCGGACGCGTCCTTGCTTCCGCAAACGTGATCTGGAATCGTGCCCGAGATCGATGTCCAGATCAATATCGATGCCTTCGGGTGGCTCGACGTGTATATCTTGACTTAGCAGACGGTGCATACTATGAAGAAAAAGTCATATCTTCACTACCTCCTATCAATCATGGGATATCCACGAGCCTGCAAAGTTGGAAAAACTGCTCAAGGCACGTTGTGCACAGCGTGAAAACAGACCAGCATCGAGGTCGCGCTGCGGATTAAACTTAGTCGTGATATGTAGACTTCTCTGCTATTTGATTAGGATCCTTTTATTCATATGTATCTATCTGCAGAGATCTTCGATTTGTATCCAAACTAATTTTCTTGGACTCAAATTGCATCATCCGTCTTACGAACCCCGCTATAGCTCCGCAGGGACTGGCCTGATCCCCGAGAGAGCCACAAAGCCGAGCGCCATGGCCACTGAGGCAGCAGATACGGTAGCCAAGACTGCTGCATTACCCGTGACGCACCCTATCGTCACCGAAATTCAGTACTACTACAACTTGGGATACTTGGGTACGGTGCAGCAAATCGCGGCGACGTGCCGCCTGATCCCGGACCGAGTGCGCTTGAGTGCTGATGAAGCCAGTGAAGTGGAGTTTTGGCGTATCCTCACACTTCCTGATCAAACCAAGAGTAGGGAACTCCTACTTGCGATTGCAACCAACCCTGGAGCGAACAACGCTAGCCACCCAGCCGCAATTGCAGCATTGCTTACATTCCACGCGAAGGACAAGGACAAAGAAAAGGAGAAACTAGGCCTTCAACCATTGCCAGCTACCCTGAAGGATGATCTCAAGACAGCCATCAAGACATGCTCCGTTTATGGTCGTATTTTGCTTGCCAGATTCTTCGTGTTGGCGAAAAAACTGGATAGAGCTCGACCTCTCATCGACCAGCTTCTCCAGCGCTCGTCTACCGCATCTGACTGCAGGATTCTCTCACTTGGTGCATGGCTGTATGCTATTTTGGCTGACGAAGAGCTGTTTGTTGCTCCGATATACGTGAACGCAAAACGTTACAACGATAGCACCCAGCAAAGCTCCTACGCAGAGAGTAGCGCTGGGCGAGATTCCGCGGCGAGTGGGGGCGATGTCGTCGATTCCAGGGGTGTCGAAGAGGTGGCATCACGAGTTCGGCTTGCGGCAGCGCTGTACGGTCGGGCCAAGCAGCTAGTTGACAAAGTCTTGGTTCAAATGAATCAACCAGATCCTCTGGCACAGCTTGTACTGCTCCACATTCTGCGTCGCAATAGGGACTGGTCGAATGCAGCCACAGGTATTAAAGTCCTACAGCGCTATGCGGGATCAATCTCGAGTCTAGGCCATGCGGAAAAGCTTCGTACATTCTTTGCCTGCGGATACTCACACTGGGAAAAAGCCGCTACGGCAGCCATGGCTGAATCTACTTCATCAGTGTCGTTCCATGCACAGCTTGCTGCCTTGGCCGCATCGGGTCATATCGATGATGTGACGCCTGAAGCAGCTGCGGGTTTCCTAGCATCGGCAAGCAAAATGCCGATCATTAGATTGCCCTCCGCCATGGGTCCGCTTGCGAATGCGCTCATGACATTGTCAGTACCTGGGGTAGAGTCTAGTTCCGATCCTTTGAGCGCTGTCCAGGAATTCTTTGCTACTCTGGGGTCCGCATCTACCTCTCAGTACAATTCCCCCGCCACTATCGCTGCACAGGCCCTTACTGGAGGTCGTTTACTCACGAACGCGGCTATCCTTGGCGACGCTTCAACCCAGCCGTCGGTGCTCCTTAAAAGCATCGCACAAGCGCTTGCTTCACGCCGTGATCCAGCCTGCGTTTGGTTTATCGCCTACTTGCAGAACCTCTTGGGCCAACCCGGCCAGGCAGCCAAGATTCTGGAAAAGGCGGCAAAGCATATTGAGGGGTCCGGGCTTGTTTCCGGTGTCCGTGGTGCCATCGACGCGGCTACTATTGCTCTGACACGGTTCCAAATCACTTTAGCCAGTCTACTTCAGGAGATTTCATGTAATCATATCCGTGTCATCCAGCTCTCTCAAATGACCAACGAAGAGGCTGTGCAAACGGTTTCTGCTGTTGTGGTTGCTGCCAACGAAGCTGGCCAACCTACGTTGCTGTATCTTCCGGATGCATCAGCCTCACCAGCGGAATCCGGAAATTCACTCGCGGCAAGCGCGCAAACAGCTTCGCAAACTCCAACGACGTCACCACTTGCATATCCCCGTGGTATCTGCATGATGGTCCCGTCTGAATCCGCCTGGCTCAGCTTCTCACCACTGCACGATACAGAAGTCGCGTTATCAGCTTTCGAATCACTCGTTCTTTCTCAGGCCGAGAATAACGGTGCATACGTGCCTGCTGCCACTCATCACCTGGCATGGATTGCTCTAGGCCGTGCAGCAACAGCTCTTGCACCCTTTCTCGACTTGGGCGCAGGTGTGGCTATCGCCCCAGCCAGTGCCCTCAGCTACCATCCTCGTCTTCCCCTTCGTCACGTGCCAAGTTCGCTCATTGAGCGGCCAGGCTTGGCAGACTTTATTGCAACACAAATCATTCTTGCAGCAGACCTTCAGACCTCGCATCTCCATGCAAGCAATTCAGGTGGTGCCGGTGTCGCTGTGCGCGATGCGCGAGGTGAGGAGTTGATTGGTGAGTTGAAGGATGGCGCCTTACCTGAAACCTTCACTGCGGACGAGCCGAGCTATGTTGCGGCGGTGGAGGCTGCAAGGGCATATGCGGTTGGCGGTAAGCCTCCGTTTAGCTTTGAGGCGCTCGAACGGCACGACCCCCTCTTCGCCAGAGTACTATTGCAATGCTGTCTTTCTCTCCTCGCAATTACCCCTAGGAGTGCCGTGAGTGATTTACCCCTGATTGATGCTGTTCAACGCTGCTTGTCTCGAAGTTTGCTAACCTTCACGCGGTCCCAGTGGCTGCATGCAGCTGTTCTCAGACTCACCGCAGCTCGAGAGGATGTTCTTGCACATCAAGCTCAGGAAGTGTCGTCGACCACGATAGGACCTTTCACCCCTTTGTTCGCCAATGCACACCGTGCGGCAGCGTCAACCCGCCTGGGATTGGCATCACATCGTGATTTACCTCTTGCTTGGCCCTCGAACACTGCACCTTCCGTCGCTGTTTTCAACCGCACTTCCCTCGGGGTATCTGCGAGTAACGACAAAGCCCGTGAAGAGGTTGCAAATTCATATGAATCAGCCGTACGCTTACTGGGAGGTAAAGCTTCTGCTCTTCTCGAACGAGGGCGAACTGCCGAAGCATCCGCCCGATCTAGCTACATTTCCCCTTTTCCGACATTGGCAGAAGCCGTTGCTGCAGCATGTTCGCATGCCTTGACGTCCGAAGACGCTGCAGCAGCCTCTGAGCCTATGCCCCGCGTGTTCCTTTCACCTTACTCACCTGAGGCAGCGTCTGAGTGGAGTGCGGCTGCTACAAAGGGCCTGACGAAAAACCAACCGAAACCTGAGTCATTGCCAACACAGTCGCAGCCGCAGTCGCACTCGCAGGCACAGCCGCAGGCACAGCCCCAGTCTCAACCACAAACATTGAGTTCAACAAGCGCACCGAAGAAAGCTGCAGAAGCGATTCTGATTGACGAGCAGGAGCAACAAAAGATTTTGCATCAACTGCTGCGCGCTCAACAACAGCAACAGCAGCAGGAGCAGCAGTCGGTCCATCAGACCCAGATCCCAGAGGCGACCTCCAGAGAAGGAGATTCAGCAACCGCGGTTTCACCAACGAAATCCCAAGCCCACGCGCCACGAAGCTCGATTCTCCATGAACTAGACGCGGTTTTGTTCGCTAGTCGCGATTCCCAAGATGACCAAGATACCGGTTCCCCTCTCCATTCACTCCCCAAACCAGCTTATGCCCTTGATGAGAACAACCTTCAGCGGACCTCACCGGAGGAGGATGAAGATGATGGCGTTCTGGTTGTAGGCGGAGGCGACTTCGAGGCAGAAGCGGAAGACTTGCGTCTAGCACGTGCAGGACGGCGAGGTGCGAGAAACGAAGACTTTTACGCAAATGCTGTCGCAACCCTTGACGCGGCCGTGGCAGATCAGCAAGACAGTGATCTGCTGAAGGATGATGAAGACCTAATGATTGATGTGCCAACACTCCCAACTCAGTACATTGATGATCTCTATCAAACTACTCCACGCGGTGTGAATAGGCAGAGTAGCTCAGCAAAGCAACCCCTCGATTTGCCTCGTGACGCGACTGTTGGCCACACCCCACCGGTACCTACACGTAGGCTTTCTGATCAGCCTGTAGCGAAGGACATCCTGATCCATTCGGATGACCTTGATCAATCGTCCCAAACTACTAACGCTCCAAATGTAAATCGGCCTGGGGCTTCCGTAGATGCTAGTCAACATGTCCTTGAGCTTCAACGACAACAGTATCAAAGACTACATGCAAACAGGCCATCCATTTCTAATCCGAAGGATCTCCCTCCCGAGTCTGCTACTGGCGTAAGGGATCAAGCACAAACACAATCCTCGACGCAGTCGCAACAGGCACCACAAATGCAGGCTCCACCACAATCTCAGGTCCCAACCTCGAATGAGTCAGTCTCCCAGAGCTCCGAGATTACTCCTCAAGTAGCACCCGAAGTTGAGAGGAAGTCAGAGACTGAGTCCTCAACGCCAACCGAAACGGGTCCGTTCGATCCCAATTCGCTTGAATGGAAGAAGGCTACCGCATTCGTTCGTCACGCACTCGTGGGTGAGGTCTTTACCAAGCACGGTAGATATGGTAGCCCCCATGATCGAACGGTGAGCGTACGTATTCTCAGGGATAATCAAACAGTTTGTGTAGATTGGGGCACAGGACAGATGAAGTTTACGAAGCACCACGTGAAGATTACAGAGGGCAAGGTCACCAAGGTCTTTAGGAAGTCATCTTGCAAGGAGATTCCAGATAACCTGTGTTTTTCCATCGTTACTGCCGAGCGAACGCTCGATTTACAGGCCCATTCTGTACAAAGCCGTAACTTCTGGGTTGAGGGCCTTCGACTCATGATCCGCTTCCTGTGGGATGCACCTCGTTAAGTAATGCACAACTGTACCGGGTTGGACGATTGCGGTGTCGTACTAACTTTCTCTCGATTTATCACATTGTGCCGGAGCCGCCGAGACGCGTCCCGTACAACCACTGAATCCCTTCCACTATTTGTATTTTTGTAGACGTGAATACAATGCATCGCACACTACTCATCTCAAACGAGTGTTCTACCAATGGATCGGATAGACTATAGAAGTACAGAGAGTTCTTAGTATATTAAGTCTATGAAATCATACATATCGGCGACATTTTCAAGGAGTATTTACCTAGCCTTTCCTGGTCGAGCGCGATCGCCTTGGCGAATACGTTCCTCAATCTTCTCCTTGAGTGCCTTCTTCTGACTATTGGGGCACAGCAAAGCGATAGGAAGCGTGAGGGCGGCGAATGAGAGGAGGAGATACAGGAAGACATTCTTACCCCAGAAGATCTTGAATCCTCGCAGATAACGAATCTGACCTCCGTACAAGGTTTCGATGGCCGTGTATCGAGCATACTCAGGGAGGGCCTGAGCAACGAATTGAACCAGCGGGAAGGTGCATAGAAGAAGGACCCACAGGTTCGCAAGGAATGCCGACATGAGCGTCTTACCAGGTTCCATGGGGAAGACGCGGATGATCAGAACGCGGACACCAAACTTGAAATTACCCTTGATAACAGCCCACTGGAGATAGAACACAAAGATTGCATACAGGAGGATGCCAAACAATGGGAAGGCGCCACCTCCGACGTCCGAGGCCTTCTCAAAAATCTTGTTGAGGAACGGATCAATTTCCTCACCGCGTTTCTGAAGCATGAACAAGCAAATGTGGAGAATCCACATGATAGAGAGAACCAAGCCTAGAATACCCAGGATGAGCTTAAGGATCCACCACAATGGGTTGCTCTTTGAGAACTCCTTTGAGATCTTGAGAATGTCGTAGTCACGATGAAGGAAAAATACATTGTTCTCAAGCTCGTTCAATCGAGTGCGGAGCATTCGTGCACCAGCACCGGTGTCAGTAACGATTTCTTCTGCGAGCGCCTTCGCTTCTGCATGCAATTCTGAAGCACGCTTGTAGATTTCTTCTGACTTCTCTCGATAAACCTCCGCCTTCATGGGATGAGGACGAGTGCGGAAGTCGTTGATTAAATCGAGAGGAAGCGCAACAAGGCCGACGCCGGCGAAAATGAAGAAGAACCACCAACCAATGAAGGAGAGAAGTGCAAATAGGTAAACGAAGTACGTAACTGGAATGTCCCACGTGAACGATTCGCCGAATTTGCTGCATCCACCCAAGTCACAAACCTCAGGGTCGTTGTTTGGCATTGGAAATGGGGCAAAACTATCACACATCGGAGACATACCGTCCTTGTCCAGTCGAAGTGCTACAACAGGCACTTCAGCAGTATTGGCTGGGGTAGCGTAGAGAATAACGTTGAGCACGAGCACGACAACTGCAAAGGCGAGAGTGTAGCAGAAGGCCTGCATGAATTGGCGCTCACAGCATCCACGTGTGTGCTCTGCAGTATCGACACCCTGCGCTTCGTAGTAGCAGTACGCGAAAGGAATGATCACGAGCACCATAGCAGCAACGCTAATAAGGGCGATCATCCACAAAGTTTGCATGGAAATACCACCGCCATCGCGGTTGGCCACATCGTACGGCATGAGCAGCGCCACACCAAATACGAGGTAGAAGCCAAAGAGTACAACAATCTTGGGGAGCCATGCCTGTGTAGCGTCATCTTTGTGTTGGAACTTGATGAGTAGGATGAGTGACATCAAGATGATCAGGATCGATACAACGATCACTGATACGATCAAAAAGGGTGCGACCGCAGCCATCGTGGTTTCAATGTCTCCACTTTGTTAGCACACAAAGTGGTAACTGCGTCGGGTGTCCTCAGAAGGATGCTTGTTCTATATCGAGCCGAGAGTGCTAGCTGTTTTCCTACCAGTCTTTGCACTATAGAGCAGGCCGGCCAAGCGATATGCGCCGTCTATACGTGAATATAAGAAGATGGTTGCGATTAGCGTGTGTTGAGACGGGTATGTAAGGGGAAGCCATGTCCACGATGGCAGGAGGTCACCGAAACAGCGAGATTTCGTCCGAGAACAGGTATCATTCTGTCCGCCAGGCGATAGACATGCTGGCATTATCGCGAGTTCAGACATCAGGTTATGCATACACACAACACTTTTATACAGCTCCGTAATAATCGCACACACCTATTCCTTGCCATCGCCGAGATAATCGCGTCTAAAAAGGCTCACTATCTGTGTTTCCATTGACGATGAAACTGGGTATGGGCGGACTCGCAACATTTTGTCAGTTGGCCAGATGCAGGAGTTCTGTCTACACTTGTCCGTCCTTCGAGCACGCTATTGATACAAGACCGCGGCAACACGCTCGATACGATACAATTTGACATTAAAATATGAAGTGTATTCAACAGTTGGAAGAAATCAAACATTGGTCTAGTATACACATGAGAAGAAATCACAGTCTCGCATAAGTAGCAAAACAAAGCACCTCCTCGCTCGATCCAAGAGAAGGGTCTTTAGTACAAACAAGCGGAAAGTCGAGCGCCATCGTGAGCTGACGCTAAAATACGAGCCATGCAGAATTAGACGAAGTAGTACTCAATTAAGATGTCCACCGGTGAGATGTAGGAAACATGCTCAGGGACGCTTGCCGGATCTAGTTGGTTAAACAGCATCGTAGGCATAGAAGATGTAGAAGAAGACTCTGAGTTAGTTAAAGCACCAAGCGATGGCCAGCGTCGCAGAGGATGCTCCAGTGTTCCAAGCGGATGTAGGGCCTGTTGCTGCTGTCGACTTGCGTGATGCCGTGCGGCCTCTGGCCCTAGCAGTGCATACACTTTTCTCGTGCTGCTGCTTGTGCTGACACTGCCACAATTACTTGTGGATGTCGTAGAGATGCTGTCGGCTTTTGAGTCGCCATGGAAGCTCTGCTCGAACTCGGCAGCCGAGTGTGTGGAGGTTAAAGGATTTGACTTGGATTCAGAATCTGAGTGGGTTGTTGAAAGACGCGGCGAGACGGATCGACGGTCAGACTCATTCATGTTCACACGGGTTGAAAGCTTGTAGACTGGGTACTGAGCCGACTTCGAAACTTGCCTTTGTTCCGTGGTTGGATTTTCAGAGCTCACTGAAATAATGCGAGCATGTTGCAGTGGCATACCACTTTTCTTCGGTCGAATCATAAGCTCGGGCCCAAAGTAAACTCCAGTAGCTAGTCGAAGGAGGGGAGAAGATCCACAATTTCTGGTAAAGAATGGGGAGTCCTCTCTACACATGATGTTTCTCCCGACTCGCGAGTACTCTTCGGGCAGGGTCGTAGATGCAAAATCTTCGACTGACTTTGACCGTGAGCGTGTTGCCTTAACGTTATAAGGCCGATCGGTCGCGTAAGGAGCGGGTTCAAATGAAACCGCTTGGAAGTGGACAGGCATAATCACCTGAGGTCGCACTTTGCTGCTGGTGACTTCATCTTCTGCTAAATCCACTGCGCCAAGTGCGATGAGTGCGTGATAAACCAGTTCAGAGCAGAAATAACCGGCGTTCTCTGAAGCAACCGTCTCGGCATAGATTCCCTGTAAAGCACTCGCTGATGGGTCCTCCTCGTTTTGTTGGTGGTGCGGCGAGGGTTCAATCCCTGAGGTTTCAGACAAGAGTGGAGTGCGGAAGCCGCTCTCCTCAGAGTGAGCACGACTTGGCCTTGTTCCTACGGCCCGCACCCAGTTACTGGTCTGTGACAGTTTAGCTCCTGAGGAAAATATACCAGATACGCTATACTTCGAGCCTTCAACTGATCTTTCGAAAGCCTCAAGCCTATGAAGTTGCCCGGGTGATCGCGCAATTCCATGGAGACGGCGAAGGACAACGGTGCTCCCAGACTTAAGGATTTGTTCCAGCCAATGACCTAATGGCAGTAGACGAACTCCATACTGCACTGTGGCTTCAAGTACGCACAGCATCGAGGGAAGTGGTCGCGGTGCGGGAGGAACGGATGTAATTAGCGCAACGTGGTCATAGCGACTGCCTGTCAACGCACGCTGTATCGTTCCAATCGCGTTGGAAGGATTTCGTACGAGAAGAACGTCACCTGGCCTCGCCAATTGGAAGAGTGTCGCTGGGGCAATTTCGCCATGCGTTGGTACACCGCCTTTCTTTTGGAGCGATTGATGCTGATCGGTGTGCGAGCTATGCAGCGACTTGGCTTCCGATAAGGGAGACAGTGGCGTGATTGTTGTTACAGCCTCGACTCCGTCAGAGATGGAGCGTGACAGCGTTTCACCTGGGGTAGTGGTGACAGCCGCTGTTGTAGGCAAGGGATCAAGACTCGGAATCCACTCCGAAGAACGAGCGGAGGTTGTGGTATCCGTACTGATGGGTGAGGTTGCGTCGAGGACTGTGTTGGCATTTGTGCTGACTGCTGTGGCTGCACTGGCGTTACGAATCCCTGTGACGCGGTCCTCGCAGGACGCCTGTACATTATTTGAGATCTGGTGCGATGAAGCGCTTGCCTCAAGCTCCGTCGTTAATGGGCGATGAGGATCATCATTACTTTCCACGTCCTCGTCAGAAACCTTTTGGCGGTTTAGGGCACTCCGAGGCTTGACACTCCCCGTACGATTCAGAATCGATTGTAGCGAGTTGGTCGTTGTAGTGACTGCAGGTGACCAGGGAAGCAGCCACTCTGCTGGAACTCCGGCCACGGAAGGCGATACAATGTGTCGAAGTGGAGGGAAGTTGCTCTGTGCATCCTCATCCGTATCCGTGAACTCCGATGAAGGGCCAAGATCGCCCGGATTTCGATGTAGCCGACTGACCTCTTGGATTTCGTCCAATACGGTGCCATACGATAGCTCAGTATCACTCCATGACTGGTCATAATCATCCGTGAGGCTTGTGGCAACATCTTTTGTAGGACCTGTCGGGACCAAAGCACCCAGGAATGTCAATAGCTCAGGAGAGGGAGCAATTCTGGGACTGGCACAGAGTGCACGCAAGAACAAATCAAATGCCTTTGTGCGTTCGTCAATGATGCTTTGCGCCAAGGAGCGGGGTGACTTGCCTGGGAAACTCCAGCTCTTGCTCTCCGCCTCAAGACCAATGGAGGCCAGTAGGGCTCGAACCGACTTGGTATTCAGTCCGTACTGGGAGCGAAGCGATTGAAACAGCGCCAAAAAGTGCGAGTACCGTCGCGAGCATTCCCATACAAGGTTCTCCATCTGGCACTCAATTACATACACCGCATACTGCCCCGACCTCGCACCACCATGTCCGACGATCCGACTTCTCTGAACGCTGAGTTGAAGCGTTTTCCGGGTGATCTGGTTGGATTGAGAGGCCTGACCACTGTCCGAACACGCAAGGGTGCTGGAATCAGCTCGTACACCACTGTTGTTCATCGTCGGCCCCCAAGAAACCCACGCGGGATATCCCACTCAACGTCACTAACCAGGCTCGCACCGAGAGTTGAAGTGTTTGGAGCAAGATTCTCAGTCAGGTCCTTCAGTTCTGGATCCGCGCTGCCTGATAGCGGAGTGTTGTCCGAGTTATCTACGCGTTTGTCTCATTGCGAACACCGTGAAGACACACTGACCTTGTATATCCAGACTGTCGTAGTGGAGCAGAAGCTTCGCGATTCGTAGCCGAGCCGCTAGAAAATAATTTTACAGGGTGGATGGCTTCAGTTCCTCAGAGCGGAAATTCGAGGCTCTACCACACTTGCGAACAGACGGAGATCGACAGGAGATCCACACGTTGACCGAGAGTGACATCGTTGAATCGATAGATCATCCATAGACACATCACTTGGAAGCGTGTAAACTCCCAAGATCATAGATATGTCGACTGTACAGCGTGAAGAAATCCTACCAATCTTTACCGCTCCACCCGCGGTCAAGGGTCGGAAGGCGTTTGTCGCGAAGGTGGTGTCCAACGTGCCTAAGCTGTCGACAGAGGTGAAGCTCATGCCTCCCACTGTTGTTCACAATCCCTTTCGCGGTATGGAGAAGCCCAAGGGACGTGAGGAGCGCAAACAAAGACAGCAAGAAATTCAGATGGAGGGCGATGACGAGACTCGGTCATCGCAATGGAAGCTGGAGGACCCTGTGAAGCTGAAAAGGTTCACCGGTAACGTTGAAAGCGAGATAGATGGACAGATGCAGTACTTGCTGTTGGAGATCGACGAGAAGACAAACTCTTTGAACGTCATTCGTCCGGTATACCTACATCTAGTACCAGACATCACGTATCGCGCCCCGCAACCCACCACTGTGGAGGAGGCCGAGGATCTCAACAAACAACGTGAGAAAGCGGTTGCCAGTGCGATCAAGTCTCAAGGAGGCGCCTTGAAAAAGCTTGTTGACATGATGCAGACGACGCAAAGCGAAGGTCAGCAGGCAGAGGTCCCGCCCGAAGAGGCGAAGAAACAGCAAAAGAAGCAACAAATCCTTGAGGACTACAATGGGCGTACTCCGTCAGCGGGTCGATCGGTGCGTGTTAAGCACTATGAATGGCGTCGTGAAGACAATGATGAAGAGCTCGGTGCAGATGATGATAAACTTGACGAGTTCGAAGAGGAGGCGGTTGATCCTTACGAGCAGGCTCAGCTAGCCGAGCTTAACAAGAAGCGAAAGGAGCAAATTCAAAAGAAATTCTTCGAGGCCTCTGGTAAGCTTTCTGGTCTTGAGATAGAACTATTGGAGGAGGAGAATCCCGCGGAAGTCTTCGAGGCCGAGGTTGTCGAGGAAGAAGAAGAACAGGAGCGAACCAAACGAGGTCGCGGGGATGATGGTGAGGAAGACTACGAAGAAGACGATGCGGATGATGACGACGATGATGAAGAAGACTATGAGGACGACGACGATGATCTGGGTAGATCATCGCAGCCAGTTACGCGTACCAAGCGCGTAAAGCTCACAGCGTCGTCATCAGCCCCAGCGGCCAACTCGAATTCTACCCAACCCAGTCTGATGGGCATGATCGACTCTGCCGCATTTAACCCGAAGGCCGTAGTAGTTGATGCTTTCAAGCGAGCAGCCGCGGCCCGAGGCGTGCCTGTGTTGGATCTTCAGATTCCTTTCACCGAGCTGCGCACATTCATCGTCGGTGCCTCCACGTTCGATGACAACAAAAAGAATGCGGTAAGTATCCTAACGATCACTAACTCTCTTAATCGAGCATTATATGTATCTATTGGTGTGCAATTAGCCTTTACAACACCCCCCACATGCATTTACACTCATATATGTTCTCGTGTGTTGTCCTCAAACAACTCATGACTGTTCTAGATCAAATTCGTGCTTCCAACAATTTGTCGACGAGACGACCAGAAGCCGCCGAACTTGCAGCTACTACCATCCGCTTTAGTGTAAATGTATCTTATCCGAGCCATTGTAACCCCCACTCCATTTTTGGTATTGCTACGTGCTTCGCGCAGTCTCCCAGCTTTGGCTCTCAGAGCCAAATCACCCAAGATTTGAATTTTTAAAAATAGAGCTTTGAAACGTTCAAATCACACAAGTAAATCCGACGCGAATCTCGGCATCCGGCGTGGCACCGCGGGTTAGAAAATTAATCTATCAATAGGTATCTCGTGTGCAAGCGTACTTGGCCTGGAATCATCCGGCGCAACCGTCCATCTTGACCGTACGGCGCATGCAAGCGAGCTTCACGCAGTCCAGAACAATGCGGGTTTCTTCAGGACCTAGCGCACATTTACGCCCGGACTCCCCCGCAACCCGAGGCAGGCCCCGCAATATGGAGGGTAAGTTCATGTTTCCGATGCATATAATGACTCTTTTCAAGTTTGTCTCACGTTGTCCGCACTGCACTCGCCTCAGAGTACTTGAAATAATCACAGCCTCACGCGTTCACTGTAACGTCGACTTCACGCTTTTAACTTGAAAACTCTCCAGATCGACATGAAAACCGCAAGCGAGTATGTGTAGCAGGGTGGAGCGAGAGTGCTCTAACTGATGCCCCCGCGGAGTCTCCGGCCCTTTCGCGGATCACTGCCGGAACCTACTCCGAGTCGAAGGACACTCAACAAAATCTTCAAAATCTTCGGCGCACCGTTACGAGTTCCGGACCTGTCGATGGAGCAGACGGCAATGTGTCCGCGGGGTCACACAGCACCAATCACATGCCACGAACTAATGCCGCATCAAGAAGCGGTAGCAGTAGTGTCACGAGCAAACTTTCTCCATATTCTCAGGCAAGCCCGAGTCAACCACTCTCCTCATCTGTGACCTCATGTGCAGTACTTGTGGAGGGAGAGTCTCCCACTAGTTTGGCGAGCGCATCCGGATCAAATGATCATTCCAACCCGAAGTCAGCAGGTAACTCCAGACGAAACCACTCGAATACGCTCGCTTCGAGCTCATCGGAAGCTGGTTATTCAGTTGGTAGAGCCAAGCTCAGTCCGAGTTGGTCACTTTCGACCGCAAGTCCTTCAGAAGACTCCGCCATTAGCCGAATCGTTTCTCGTAGTCCATTCCAAACGGCGCAGCGTCTTGTTGAGAGGATGATTCGTCAGTGTCCGATGCGAACCAAAGGCCCTGCCGGAGATATCCTAGCTGAGGAAGCTGAGCATACTGGTGTCTTCATGCATCTCGTTTCGGTTGTTTCACAGCTCAAGGCTTGTGGACTCACTCCATCTGACATTCTACTGCTTACAAAGTCAGCACTAGGTGTTCTGAAAGACCCAGTCTTTTCTTTCCTCGACTCCCCTCAAGCCGTTGGGATGGAACATACTGAGAACGCTGACCCCAACCTCCAAACCGAACATGCAACCAACAGGAAAATGTCAAAACCACTGCCTTCGACTCTCTCGATCAATGACGAAATAGCCGATAACAAAGCAAAGTTCAACGACTTGCCCTCACTGTCCTCCAATGCTGCACTTTCAGTGCATCAACAAACGGCTCGCGCTACAAATGCGACTCCCAGTGACCAGGCTCAAGTCCTTACCACTGCCGGTGATCGACAATGGATCCAGGAGCTCTGCGTTCGTCTTCCCAGCTCCAATGCATCTTATTACCGTGAGTTAGGAGTTCGGTTTGCTCGTGCTGCTCAACTCTATCGCAATGCATCAGTTCTGGATAGTGCGGCTCACAGCGAGAGAGGCACTCCTCTGCAGAACGCCAGGGCTGAGGCTGGCGACAACGACTCAAGCCACCTAAGACGTTCAAGTGTTGCTTGGGAAGCCAGACCTCATCCAACAAACGAAGGAGCGACTCCGCTGACAATGTCCTCATGTACAACCACTCTTTCACAACAGTCATCAGCGACGATCACTCCCAAGGTGCGAAGTTCTCAGAAGGCGGTCCCACAGACTCCAAGCCTGTGTGTCACTGCTTCTCGTAATACTGACCCATTCACTCGCCCTTCGGATTCGAAAAGTGCCACACTAGGTCAGCGCGAAGATCGATCTGTGAACATGCCTAATTTTTCTGCTCTCATTTCCATGGGCATCCCAGGTTCTGCCGCACAGCAGCTGCGTGGCTTTGGGGGTTGGAGTGGTCTCGATTCTCGAGAACGGCCAGCACACTACAAACCAGGAGAGACCGCCAGTAAGCGTGGTGACTCAACACTCCCGTCTGAATCTGCAATTCCTCCCATTAGGGAGCCTACAAACATCCCCGAATCCATCTCCAAGTTACTTGCATCGCCCCAAAGTGTCACCCAAGATGAGACGAAGTTCTTCACGACTCTTGAGCCATATACAGCAGTTCCATTGGACGTTGTACCGTATGTGCCTCGGACAGCGATAGGAAATTCGTCTGGTGAGAAGTCAGATGCAACTCCCGCCCCCTCACCTTATGTTGTTCCCGCACCCAGACTTGACATTGGTAACACTCGTCGAGATCAGCTATCGTTCACTCCAACCCCAGATGCGCGTAACTTTACTCCAGGCCCTTATACTCTGTACTACCGGGTGAATCAAGCAGACCCTGTAATGATGGCTGCGGCCACAGCAACAACAGCCACCACGCATGGTTCCTCAACGACTACGAGCGAAAATCAGGGTTTCCTCAAAGAAATGTTCACCGAGACCTTGCACTGCGTTCCTCTGCACCTCAATGCAATCACAACAATGGAGCATGACATGATTGCTCCGTTGGAGGCGAATCCAGCGGTGTCCAGCTCGTCGGAAGGACCAGGGTTGCTTCTTAATGTTCCCATGACAGAGTACGGTCTCCTACATCAAAATGGATACCCTATTGATCCGGTTGAACATCCGTCTGTCGAACCAAAGGAACTTCCTATCCGAGAAGCGTCCCGACGAATACCACGCTACACTGTCAAGGTCCTAGAACCAATCGATGAAACAAACCATTCCGAGACCATTGATCACGACAGTGCCAGTCCACTGGCTCCCACACCAGGAGAGAATCAATACCCTCGACCAAATCGCACATCCTCGAACGCAATTTCGGAGAGGAAGCGTAGTCGACCTCCGAGTCAGAAGCGTGGAGGTGACGAGAAAAAGGCAAGCGACAGACCCGAGGCTCGAAGGGAGGGTGAAGCAACCCGTGGAGAAGGCATCAGCTCCGTGATATCGGATAAGACAGCATCAGACATCAAATCCTGTTCGGAATCTAAACCCCAAACAAATACCAATGAGGACCAAGCATCCGAAACCTGCGAGTCAACCACGGCTATTAATAGCGTTCCTCAACAATCTCTGAATATTATCATTTCAGACAACGATCCGGTGGTGATGTACTTGATGGAGCTGCGGCTTAGTGCTTTAGATGGGCTTTTGCAGCTCATCAAACCGCTTTCGCAGCTACCACGCAAGTTCCATGTTGAAGAGCAGTTTATTGCATGGTGGCCAGTCGATGTACCAAAGAAGCACGTTTCCAAACTGTCGAAGCGTGATAAAGTCTCGGTTATCGTGGCTATCATGAGGTCCTTCGCGGAAGGTGTCAAACCTGAAGAGTTCTTGGAACACATGACTCAGAGAATCCGGAGTTCACTCGAGACTTCGGAGATGCTCCGTGAGTATATCGAGAAGATGCTTGCTGCTCTCTTTCGTTATCCAGTATACATCTATCCAGAGCACGAAGGAATCTCGCCGAGCTCCATCGTAGCATTCCGGAAGCTGAGGCGACGACTACTTCCAGAACTCCATCGAGCATCGGGGCTGGGGTACAACAAGTACTCGTTCGACGAGCTTATTAGCGAGACCAACTCGACGAACGGAAATGATTCTAGTGATCAGTCAAGCGAAGGTGACTCGAGCGAGTACGAATCGCCTACCACCGCTGAGAGACCAAATGGTGAATCTGACAAGTCGGAAGATGGTGACACTTTACTGGCTCGTCGGCAGACTCGGAGTGCGACCATTCGCGGCAGGTTGCGGCAGTAGAGATCAATTATGCGCGCTGACATCTCTGGGAGTTGTAGATTTGACTGCTTTTCATGTGCTCTCTTTTTGATAGCTGCGCTTTCCCAGGGTTTGGTACGCTATCCATCGGTCTTGTCTAACAGCCGTGCACGGCTGACAAATTTTTTTTTGGATCCGTCTCTTTCGCACAATTCCGTGATACCTGTTTCTCGGTGGTGTGCGCATATCCACACCTGAAAATCCGATTTTCTCCACAGTGACGAAGCGATAAGGCGTTTGATACCCCTGAAATATTGAGAAATCCGCGAAATTCCGACTAAATGTCGAATTTCCAAAATACTTCTCATTCTGAGAGCACTAATCTGCCTAACGCAGCACACGACTCAAGGCCGGCGGAGGACGACGATGACTTCTTCGATCGTGTGCTGTTCCTCGAGCAGGATATCCTCGAATCTAGTCAGAAGGAGGGTTTCCTCGCAGGATTGCGCAAGGGCCGCAAAGATGGTTTACTCATGGTATGTTGTGAGTGTCGGTACGGTTTCGCTGGGTGATTGATTATGAATGCCGATGATCAAGACGTCAGGTCTAGCATCATCGATAGCAACTTATTTATCCTATACTGTCCTCATTCTTGATCTAGGGCGAGAGGTATGGCCGAGGCCTTGGAGAGGAGCTAGGTTTCTACATTGGCTTTGTCAACACTTGGCTTGAGCTTTTGAAGATATTCGAGACGGAACCAGCTGCAGCGTCATCAACACCCGATGCATCTCACACTGACGAGAAGGTGGAGATGAAAACAGCTAGAAAGCCCATCGTTGTGGGCGGCAGCATCGTAAGCGCACTCGAAAAGCTAAAGACGATGTTGGACCGCGTCTCCCTGCACGAACCTGAAAACCCAGAGCGAGACGAGTTACTCACAACAATTCGAGCCCGATTCCGCACAATAGCTACGCGATTGGGTTTGCCCCAAACGCCTTCGACATCCACGACTCAGAAAGCCGAAACACTTTCGTTTTAAGGAGTGCTTTTGTTCGTAGTTCGAAATCCAATGTACAGTTATCCCTACCTTCCCCTTGCTACTTGTTCCTTCTCACACTCAAAAGCATGCCGATTTACGCTTTTCTCACAATACCCATTCGTATCTCAGTAATCCATTATGATAATCAGTTATTGGTACGGCAATACCTAGCTGGCCACCCTAATCTGTGCATGCTCTTTTATCCATGCGTATTGGGGATTCGTTATTTATGCCTCCGGATGCTCCTGTCCAGAATAAATGTACAGAACTATATTACATTACAACATCATTCCGAGGAATACCCAGCGCAGTGGATGGCTTGAAACGGCATTTGGACTTTGCGCGGAGAGCCTATCTTTACATCTCAACACTAGTATAATAACATCGAACGTAGCCATCAGAGTTAGGCACGCTCAGACTTGATTTCACGCTTCACTTTCTTTCCACTGTCACCTGATGAATCTGATTTGCTCGACTTGCGCTTAGATCCGAGGTCGACCTGAGTGCTCTCCTGAGACGAGGTGGTAGAGGTGCTCTTCACCAACTCAGCACCCTTGTACTTTCGCTTTGGCTTGAAGCCAGGGGGCATGACAGGCTCTTCTTTGGGGGTAGGAGGCTTGTTGTAACCCACAGGAATACGTGGAATTGACGCAGATGCATAAATTGCTGACGGAGGAAGAACGTCCGGTACAACACGGAAAAATCGTTTGAAAGGCTTGCCACGGTAAACAATACCATTAGCCATATCTCGGCTCTCAGACGAGGTCCACAAGTTGACGTAAGCTTGTGCCTCAGATGGCGAGACCTCGAGGATTTGGTACCGTACATTCTTGACAACAAAGTCACCAATCTTGTGTACACTGGGAAGTGATGATGCTGCCGCAGTGCCGTCCTTTTCAGCTGCATCAGCGTAAGCATGAGGATCAACGTCCTTGGATCCTTCGACTTCTGCGGTGAGATCTAGATGGGAGTAGCCTGAATCGACGGTTGTCTTTGCTGGAATCTTAACATCTGCTGCTGCCAGGTCGTCAACAGTGAGCTACAAGTGCGGAGACAGAGGAAGATGTGTCGAGCCATAAGCCAAGACGCGCTTGGGCAGAGACAGCAGAGCGTGCTGCAACCGAAGCAACACACGCACTACACAGTACAGCACTGAGAGCATGCCAGACCCTTTGGGTTCGCAGCACGGCACATCCGCGCAGTTCCAGGAAACAACAGTGAAGCGAATTCAGGCGACATAATACCTACCTCTGGGGGCAACTGGAAGAGCCAAAAGTCAGCGACGTTGGTCTGTGCACGTTCACTCGTGTAGAGGCAGTTCTCGAACGAGCGAGGCGAGTAGCTGTCCGGGATAACCGCCTCCCGCACCTGTTCTGTTCCAAGGGTCGACATGGGCTGGATTTCCGTGGTGCCTGTTCTCCAGAGCAAGCGCGGATCTAGACATGCAGGGAAAGTGATATGTCCTTGAGTAGACGTACAATGGAACTACATACGTTGCAAAGCGAGTGCCACACCGGTTCCCTCCGTTTCACTCGGCGCGCAAATGTACACGGTCTTGGTTTATTTCACCACCCCTCCTCGTGATTCTTGCTTCATCAAAAAAATTCACGGTCACCGAGTCATAAAACGGACGACTTCAAGCACAATTTCGAGGACGGTGTGTGAGGCAAGAGAGAAGAATGTGCGGCTAACGGTGGTGGATATTGTAATAGTGCGTCTAAGACTACTCCCAACCTCTGTTTCAGCTCGACTTAACCTGCGCATGTGCAGCATCCAAGGTCATGAGACACTCCGCTTAACCTGAGAATACCTTGTCTCAGGGCAATGCAGCTCGGTTCAAGTCCTGGGGCAGCTGTGTGTCGTAGTATGCATGACCATATGGCCAAGCCCATTGGAAACGCCCGGGTGTGTCACTTTGTGATTGGGTGAAACCTGGCCGAAAAAGAAACCGCGTTGAAGTGAGAAACGGCTTTACAGAGTACCACGACTCTAGTGCCTGAGTGGGCGTTCCACAGTCTGCCATGTTCCGGGGTCCCTTCCTACCTCTGCCCAAGTCCGATACTGGTCTTCATCCTGTTCTCTGTGTCCCGTTCATCACTCTAGACCCCAGTGAGAGACTCACCTGGTCCAGCACAAACTGCTGAAGTACCTGGAGCTGTTACTGAATCTGCATCACTGGGAGTTGCCAAGCTAGTCGCACCTCCCATCGGCGATGGATCCCTTTAGAAAGGCCTTGACCGAGGTTATTCGCGGCTACGAGGAGTCACAGCCCGAGTCGTTGCCGTCGTGGTCATGTCTTCGTTTTCTCACTGGGTTCCTCGCAAATCAGTCTAAGAAACTCACAGCGATCAACGAAGGTCTTGTGACAAGTTGCTTTGAGGCGTATGATGCTTACCGACAGCTGATGGCAGAGGGCACCGCCTGGGACGAGGCCGAAGAGTTGAAGACATTGGGTATGCCCCCGGCCGTTCCAGGTGTGCCAGGCACAACTGACTTGACCTGCCAATGTCGCCAAGAGATCCTCAAGATTCTACATTCATTAATTGTGGCACTGCCGGCACGTGAAATCGTTTATTCGGACTTTGGCATCGACAGATTGACTGCACCTCTTTCCGATCCGCATCCTCTCGTGCGTTTAGAGGCATGCGATTTAATTACAACCTTTGCAACATTCCCAGACGCACTGGAGCCCATGTCTAACTCGCTTAGATTATATCAGTCCATCTCCGAGTTAGTGCTGCACGATCCCGACTCGAAGGTCGTCTCCGCATCGATTGCCGCGCTTGCCAAGCTTACAGGCTTCCCTCGCGCCCTCCCTCTAACCACTAACCGACGCGAACTGATCGAAGCCGTCATCATCAAGCTGGTCAACATTGTGGCGACTCTGACTAGGTTTGTCGATCTCAACGAAGTGCCAAGCCTGCCAATCACCGCCGCGGATGCTGACTGCTGCGTTGGTCTGGGATTGCCGGAGAACGAAGCAACCGTCCCGTATGCAGTCGCTGGCGGCGACGCAATCGAAAACCTTGCCGCATCTGCCACAGCCATCCTGAAATCAACATCTCACATCATGAAACCAGATGCATTCCCTCGAGAAAAGGTTCCCAAGCGTACTCTTGCACCTGAATTCAATGGTGTGCCGATTGCGACCACAATCTCGGCTGCATTGACGACACTTTCTAACCTCGCATGTATCGCTCCACTACCATCGGCGCTCGAACAAGACGATAACAAGAATGTCCCTGAGGAAGACCCAACTCGAGACTTCCGCGAAGCCATTGTTTCGGCCGGCGCAATTTCTGCATTGACACCATTGCTTCGTGCTCAGCTTTCGGCCATTCGTTTAGGAGCTGCGGCGCTTGCTCAGCACCTGCTTACGACACCACTCGGCAAGGGTGTTGCAGCCGATCCTACACACGAGGACCTCATAGTGCTTGACTGGACTCTGCCAAGAGTTGCGAGATGCTCGCACAGAATTGGATCTTGTACGGAAGAGGGCCGAGGAAGACAAACTTCGTCCTGCTCGTGAAGGCCACGTCCTCGTCGCAGGTGTGCGACCAGATGGTGTATGGCCCATGTAATGCGGGCTGTAAGGCCCTTCAGTCCCACACTGGAATTGCATAGCTAATCACGACAGCGATAGCTAGGCTAATGATTGTAAAAGCAGGAACCGAGATGTGTAACGCCGCTGACGTTGGAAACGATGCGAATGTACTCATCCCATCTTCAGACGAATGATGCATCGTTGCACAGCTCCCATTGACATCACAGGTTACCTGAGAACTGCTTTGTGCCAATGAAAGGAGACATACCCAGAATACGGCCTTAAGAATAAATGATATGCGAGTCATATCGTCCTATTTGGCCTATTACTATGAAAACAACTGCTGATCAGCTAATCATGGATTCGTTCCAGGTAGATTGCACAATAGAGTCTCTTACGTATGGTTACTCGTGGCGAAATCTTGCTGCAGCTGTTGCTGTCATAAACCTTGCTTAGTTGGAAGTTGCGATCAGAACGGTCGCTGGATCTACTTGGACTGACTCCAGGACCCCGCGCTAACTACTAGATACTCGTCAGATACGCTCAATAATACCCTGGCACGATACCAGACTGCGATCTAACTTGAGAGCAGCAGACAAAAAATCTCGCCGAGCTGCTCGTACCTGATCTCAATTTGAGTACTCATTCTTCGATTCGTTCAGATATGTCCCGGTGAGGAGCCGGATGTCTAAGGGCGACAGTGCGCAAAGATCAGTCCTCCCCACACACACTGCGGGCTCACAGTCTTGAACCTGAGTCGACATGAGCTCACTGTCGCAGTGAATCGCGCCAGTCACAACATTTGAATTCGAATCCTCGGCCACTGAGCGTTTTCGACCAAGTGCCCTGGCCTTGAAAGAATCCCTTTTCATAGTTCCGTGTTTGCAGCCTGTACGTGTGTGAGTGGAATATACACCTTGGCATTGCATAGCCACTGATATAATGAATTTGTTTATATGACTGACATGCCTACTGGCATCATGCTTCGTACGCTAGACTGTGCACAAAAGTATATTCGTTACCTCCTGCAGGTTCTCTGTTCGGCTTGACTCATTTGACGATTCCTACTGTTACCCCGCGTCTAGTGGTGGCGCCCCGTGCCTCAGCCCATCTCAAGAAGTATCCTCACACGCCGCGAGTGAGCGTGCCCACCGCTCCGCCACGAAGCAAACACCGAGGCATCGGCCCCATCAGGCCTTGTTCTCCTCTCTGAGTTACCCTTCGTCGTAACTTGCGCTACGTGCACGTGTGCCGCCGTACCAGCCCACCTGCTTGCTTACTACGATCACGTCGGTCAAGCCGTAGGTTCACACCTCAAGCACCCCAGACTCGTTCTTCCTCGTGGCCCCAGGCTTGCTGAGACCAGAGGCAGGTCTTGTTGGTAATAAGTGGCGCCCTCACGGCTCAACCAACCAATTCTGGCTCCAGATACGTTCGCATCGAGTGGCCTACGGGGCCGTACGGGCGAATGACGACTCCAGACACCTTTCACAACGCGGCCACAGTCCAGGGCACATGCTTAGGCCCTCAGGCGTTCCTCCGATTGCGACCATGCCCGGAGATGCGCCTTCAAATGGTTCAAGAGGCCCAGCGACAGTCTCATGCTCAAAGTGGAGTCTCTCGTCCCCTCTTTGCAAGCTTTGGTGCTGGTGCTAATCGCTTCTCAGATCTATCGAGGACGGTCGCAGCCAGTTCAATTGGAAGAACGCGTGAGCAGTTCCTCGAGTGGTTTCGCGCAACTCTCGAGAATGACGCTGTCACGGCAGCTTCAGCTGGTCGCTGCACGGATTCTCAAACCCGTTCTCATCTTGTAACGCCTAGCGACGCGTCAGTTCCAATCTCAAACCCAAGTTCCACAGCAAGCAGCTCTCTTAGCGGGACCACAAAACGCATACCCGTTCGCGGTACCTTTGAGCTGGCACCAGCTGCGCACGCGAATCCACTTCGACTACCTCATCACGTCCATTGTGCACTGGAACATGCTGCAACGCGATTCGCTGGTCGAACGTTTTCGATCCAGCATCGTCAGGCGGACGTTTTCTCGGCAACAATCAAACCTCATATCAGTTCGACAGTGCTCTCAGGTGGAAACATGCTTTATATTGCAACAGGTGGATGCCAGAGCGACAGAAGCTTTACATTGTATGGAATGAAGCCTGATGGAGTGAAGTCATCCCAGGTAATCGCAACTTCTAACCATGCTGACAGGTGTGCGATGCCAATTGATCATCCATTGTCGATTGAATCTTTCATCCCCGCCTCGGATCTCCAAAGTGCACGGCGCTTGGCCCATATTGCATTCTCTGCGGCACTACAGAATTCATCTTCGGCTCAGGCCACGAAACTCAACGAGGCCAACGACGCCGCAGTGGTTGTTTCAGTTCCCCCCTTGCTGGGTGATATAGCCACACTAGACGAGTTCATAGCTCGAGAGAAAGAACCCTCCCAATCACGCCCACAGACCGTATCGAGTGCAGTTCCAACACCGACGACGCACAGCCATGAGAGTCTCTCCATTGGCGTGATCCACTTGGCGGCAGACGCATTGTTACGGGGCGTCGTCACATCAACTGGCGATGCCTCCTTGGCCTCTGACACGGCCCTGGTAACTGCAAAACAGCTGGCCAATTCGCAAAGGGGGACCATTTCGGTCTACATGTCCGCTATGGCTGTGATAGGGTCTGAGTGTTTCGACATTCTGGACACACCACGGGACCCAGGGGAGGTCGTCAAACCTCTGACGATGCTGGAGACGCTCGAAGGCAACAGAGCAAAGTTTACCTTGGTAAAATCCGAAAAGACTGCACCGCGCTCAAGCCTTCTTGAGGTTCAGTTATTGTCCCCCATGCAGGTGACAAATCTGCTGTTAACAGCGTCTCAAAATCTGTCGAGGCTGTACGAAAAGAGGCAGCACCAAAGGGGGCTCGCTAGCCACGGAAGCAAGAAGGAGCCGGGACATGATACTGTGACTACGCCGTCTGATCCCTTGCGAATCTTAACCTCTGAACCACGGGAGTTGCCTCACATTGTAGTAGAGCTGAAAGTTACGGTGTCCGATTGTGGTCCGAATCTGCCGACGTGCGGTCGGCTAGTTTTTATCGACGTTGCGCCTCTAGATGTGATTCAGGAGCATTCCATGACTGCAGCAAATGCTGCAGCGCTGGCAGACTCGGCTTCCTTAGTTGTACGCATTGCAGAATCCGGTGGTAACGACACCTCTAGTCTTCACCGAGCTCTTCAAGAGCGAATGCAGAGCTCCACACTGACCAAGGCGATCAGTTCCATCCTCATGCCTGTCGAGGGAAATCCGGAGCGAGTGTCGCTGCCACTGATCGTGTCAGTAGCACATCTCACTGCAACATCCCCAAGTCGTTTCGATGCGACCAGCGGTGAGTTCGAGTCGGGTGTTGCAGCAGGTTCGATTCCACTGAACGTTACGCATGGAGCGTATTGTACGCTGTCTTACCTCATGCGCACATGTGCGCGGTTTCAAGCTAGTAGCCAAGAGGGGGCACAGTCAACGTACAATTCCAGTCGATTTGCTGCGTTCACTGCCGCCTCGATGACATATCTACCTCAATATCTTTTGAATCCTCTTCGGGCATCGTATGGTGGCTCTCGCGCCCTATCCAAAGCGCTTACTGACCTCTCTGCAGTGCTCCTCCAAGCAGTGGAGGCCGAGCTCCATCCAGGCGCTCAGAATACTAAAAGCCTCGGCCCGAGGCCCTCCCCTTCTGCGGCTTCATTAAGGTTGTTAAGCCCGGCCGCTTTTGCTCGCGCAGGCACCACCACGTCGTCGAACGGGCCCGGTCTAGCTACCCAGCTAAATACCCTTGCAGTTGCTTTGGGATATGCTGTTGGCGAACTTCGTCTAGGAATGACGAGCGCTGCGTCAACCCTGTCAAGCGAGTTGTTTGACAATCCCAGTATTGTGACCGGTGTCAGCACATGGTCGGTGCCAGGTACTCTGGAGGCGTTGAAACAGCAAGGCTATTCTGCATCTGGTCTGGCCCTGTTAGCTCTGTCGGCAAGTGCTTTGCGAACGCTGAACGAGACGTTTGCCAAGATTCCCGCAGAATATGCGTCCTTTCAAGCATCTAAGCAGCAGTACCAGCAGGTTACTCTGATGCTGGCTCATCGACATTTCGCTCGAGCGTTTGAGTATGCGAGTACCGCTCTTGCTCAGAACCTCGGTCACGGTAACTTCTTAACGTATATATCATTCCATCCAAGTGCCACTGGTGATAGCTCTTGCACACTATCTGTCCGATTCCAGCCCACGTCCGTAATCAGCTGGGTTCGAGATGGATGTGAGTTCGCACCTGGTCGCTCGCTTACTCTTGGTGGGCGAATTGGTCTACCCTGGGATTCGCCATCCGTTATTGCACTTCGAAGGGGGGTTGCAACACAGCTTGAGCTAATTCAACGAACCATCAACGAAGTCCTTGCCTCCCAGAAGCAATTGACGCCTCGCACATCCAAGCAGTCCCATACCCTCCAGAACCCAATGCTCCGAGCACTCAAACATCTGCATGCGGTCTCGATATATTCTTCACTGTCGGGCCCAGTTGTCTCGACTCCAAAGGCAACGCCAGAGCGGTCCCCCAGGCACGATTCCATTCAGCATTCAAGCTCTTACTCGAACCCTGTTACGAAAGCTGATCCTCATCCCAGCCATGTACGTGCTCGCTCCGCATCTCGAACCCAGGTACTTTCGGCATGGAGGCTCGCCCAGGATCCCGTTGATGCCTCGCCAGTTGTACCTGAGTCGACAGCAGGCCATGACGAGACTGCATCCAAGGGTGTAGTATCGGACATGCCCAATGAGTTGAATCACCTTGGCCCAATTACTTCGCTGGTCCTGCCTTCCGAAGGAGACCTCGCTTCGCTAGGTGAAGACTTCGGTGCGGACAGATTAGAGACTGAACTTCAGGCTGCCCTAGAACAACTCGATACGATGAGATCAGAATACGCTGTCGCGCAAGAGAGAATCGCAGCCCTGGAGGCAACAAATACCAGCTTGCAGACGGAGCTGACATCTGTTAAGGCAACGCTCAATCGCCACCTTGGCCTGTTCGGGTATAATCCCACTGTTATGGCCACTAATCCACCAGTTCTGGACTCAGCGGATAACCAGCCGATGCGAGTAGACACTGGATCAAGACCTGGGGAGGATAGCACAACCAACGACAGAGGTTCGATGTCAGCATCGGCATCGCCCAGTATGACAACAGGCTCGGACTCTAGACTCCTGATCGAGGTCATGCAACAACGAGAGATGAAGTTTCGAGAAGAGTTGCAACAGGCACGTCATGCACTTTCTGAGCTTGCTCATCAGCGTCGCAATGAGGCACAACAGGCGCAGGCAACCGAGGCTGCCTTGTCAAACCGCATCGTCCAGCTTGAAAACAGCGTCACAGTGCTTAACAACCGCCTTCGTTCCATCCAGACGGCCAGTGGTACCGCAAGGCTTTTGCCTAACTCAACAGGTCCAGAAAGCAGACTTGCACTAATCGAGCTAGAAACAGCGAATGCTGCACTACAGCACGAACGAGACAGACTTCTAGAAGAGAACGCTCAGTTGCGTGCTCAACTGGCCGAATTTATGTCCAAGCGAATGCCTACAACCCCACTGCAGTCGGTCTCCCAGTCGGATACGGGACTTAACAAGGTACTCCAGAAAGAGCGCAAAGCTGTAGCGGCCAGGATGGCCACGGCACTAGACACTATCTCGACGCTGCGAGATGTGTGTCATATCGCAACTGGGGAGCTTAAGGAGGCCCTCAACGTTTGCAGATCACTATCGGACGCGATTAAGATCGCAGCCGCCGGTGGACCTAAGCCTCAACCACATCTCGATGCCATCGCAGCCCCCGGTTCTAGTATTCAGGGAGTGGGGACGCACAAAATCGATTGGCATGAGGTCGCTACCACCGCGTCTCAAGTTCTCGAATCCCTCACTACAAGCGCATTCGCAGCTGATTCTCTGGATTCGATCCTTGCCGTCGCCCGCTGCGCTCTTCAAAAAGTATCTACTAGTGAGAATATCACGATGGATCTTCTTCCGTGTGGGCCCGATACGGAATCCACCATTAAAACTGATGCCGATGCCGGACGTGGCCGATTGCTCGCTGAAACTGCTAAACGCCTACGCGAGGCCCGACAGGTTCGATCTAAACTCCTACAACTTCTGCATGGAGAAGACCCTACAAAGGTGTCGCCAACCACAGAGCGCTACAAACATTGGGGAGACTTCGCCCAAAGTTCTGGGGCCAGCACCAGATTCGGGCAGGCCCTAGGTGTGTCCTCGAGTCCCTCAAAATTGCCGCGCCCCAAATCGGCAACAGTTGCGGCCTACCGGTCCGAAATGCTCAAATCGGAAGCAGAACAGGCACCCCTGTGGGCGTCTCGTTACGAACCCGCGCAACACTCTCTCCCACAATCACAGATTGCAACCTCTCCAGTCTCAAAGTCTCGAGGTCCAGTAACCTCAGGGTTTTCTGGAAATTCAATGGAATTATCCTCGACTAAGATTACTATTCAGCCTCCACTTCAGCGACCAAGAACTGCAATTGCCCTGTCTCGCCCTACTTTACAAGCTAATTCAGACTCCCCTACTCAGGAGGTCAATAGTACACGCCTACCTGAGCATTCCCATGCTGCGTACCCAGGGCAATCTGGACAACGACCTCGGACAGCAGCGAAATTGATTACACCCGCTCAGTATGTAGGACACGAATCGAGTGTCCCGGCCAGGCAAACACAAGCTTCCCGTCCAGCGTCTGCGAATATTTTACGTCGTCCTCTCAATTCTTCGTCGGTTCTCTAGTTACCTGTGTGCTGATTTGAATCTCCTTTTCCTGTGCCTATTTACCCCCTCCAACCCCCATCCACGACCAGCTCACATCAGATTCCGTCCCCAAGACCTAGACTTGGTTTGAGTTCACCAAATATGCCAGATGTAGGTGTATTGTAGATTCGAGGCCAATAGCATGTCTGGCTCTTAAGTACGGAAGCGCATTTGCGGTCAAGCATGTCGTATTCTAGCTAACTGAACCTGGAACTTCGGCCTCTGCTTTTTCCCTCATGAGTTGACTATATATTTAGGAATGCATAAAAGTCCATCTGGCAAAGTCCCAAAGGTTTGCCTGTCCGGGCCGATCTTAGATCATCTCCTGCGTGAATGTCTGTTGCTCGCTCCTGTACACTAATACCCTCAAAACCGTGCTCAGCAAGAAGACGCTTCAATGTTGTGGGTGTCAGGAGATGGCGAAGGTCGGCATCGCAATGACGGTGGGTGATGAGATACTGCTCAGATGAGATCTGATATACCGATCCGCTATCTGACGTAGTCGTGTCAGAGCCCGTCTCCTCGCTAGCTTGGTCCTCACCTAACGCGGATGCATTTTCCTGCTCTTCATCAACTGGAGCAAGCCTCGTCATTTGCTTCGCTTTCTTCAGTACCGTGTAGCGAGCGCTATTCCCTTCATTACGGTCTATTCCTAAATGCGTTTGCTTGCCCTCTGGACCAGCCATCGTTGGGGAGTAAGGATCCGACTCCCATGCACTTGAATGAGTGGATGCAACCTCCATGTTCCGAAGTTCAGAAGACTGTGACATCTTGCCCAACGCATGCTCATGAGCAAGCTTTTGCCGCTTCTCCTCACTGAATTCTGGGTAAATAGCGCGTCGATTCTCTACAGACCGCGCGTCTTGGGTTGGATTGCTCGAGACCTCGTCACCAGTCTGCGAGTTAGTGTCAGTCGTCATTTCACAGAGCTTTCGTGAGGCCTCTGCAAGCTTTTGCTTCTTTGCCTCAAGTTTCGCTCTTTGACGCCGGATGTGTAAGGCCTTTCCAGCCTCAGATGTTGCAAACCTCAGGTTTGCAAGTGCTCTGGCCGCGCGATTGCGCTCCTGACGTTGCGTTGACTTGTAAGTTGACAGACTGTAACCTGGCCAATTTGCCCAATCCGTACAGTCTGGTCGTTTGCTTGAGGCCGAAGAGAGCCCCGAAGCAAATTCCACATCATGACCTGCGAGCAGCGGTCCGTCAGTGAGATAGTCGCAGTCTGCAGTTCCTAAACAAGTCCCAAAGAAAATCTTCAACGGTCCCTCAGTAACGAAGAACGCCTTGCGAGGAGGATGAGTTCTGTGAGTCGTCTCGTCATCCTGACCGTGCCGTCTCCTATGCCAATTGACTCGCCAGGTGTCATATAGGCCACCACATAGCAAGCGAATTATGCCATGAAAGTATTGATGAATCTCAGGCAATGTGAGATACTCGAGGATACCACGCGAATAAATCGCCAAGCTGGGCGACCGAATCAAATTTATCTTTTCCAGACGTTGTTGACTTCCATATATGCTGGGGTCTGGAGGATGCAAACTGAGATGAAGTTTCTTCGCCTGCCAGGTCGTTATCGGACACCTTCCAAGTTCTTTCTCCAACTGGCAGTGGTGAATTAATGTTGATACGTCCGTAACGCTGCGGATGTTTGAGCTTGTTCTGGCATCGATATAAGCATGAATCGTATTCATAAGCCTTGGCCCTTCGCCGGGGTTGTGAGTCTGTTCCTGCGGAACATTTAATTCCTCAAAGCCCTGCAGCGGATGCGAAGGACATATGAAATCTCTCAATCGAATATCTAACAGCCCCCAGGAAGCCAAAGGTTCAGGAATACTCCAAGTACTGGTGTCACTGGCGTCTGTTTCATCATCTGATGATGACATTCTACGCCTGGCCGACGGAACCAATGCCCCAATGTGCCTCACATCATGATAAACACACCGTTTCGACATGTCGAACTGAGTTTCAGTGTCTGCCCAACTTTTGATACCCTTGGGACTGCTAATCGAGGCTTCTTCGCGCTGAGGTGAAGTCTTGCTCTCATTGTTGTCGGAATATAGCACTATTCCGGCTGCAAAGTACCCATGCTCTTTGTCTAGCCCAAGGACGTGATAGGGATCCACACCATCTACCATGAGCTGCCTCATGTCTGTCCCAAATCCACATCCAACATCGATAAAACGAAGGCCCACATAGACGGGAAGCGGGGACCCAACTTCTTGTCGGTGATGCATTTCATCGTTTTCATCGGTACCTTGTGATTCCGTCTTTGGCCCGATGACGCATTCGTATGCAGATGGTGATTCTGCCTGACGAATGTAGTAGTCAATCAGGCAACGGTACAGCGGATGACGGTCGATTTGTGGCTCAGCGAAACGTGCATCTCTGAGCTCCCGTAGCGCTGGGTATTCTTCCAAGCAGAAGCCTCGCAGTGTGAGCGCAAGCTCGATAAACTTCTGATAGCTCGGTAACTTCAACCTCGGCAGCCGCTTTACTATCATCCCGTAGTGGATCGCCAATATATATGCACGGATCGAGGGCTCGATCCGAGAGCAGGGGTCTCCATCGGAGTCAATCGACTCTTGTTCCTGCTGAAGTAGAGTGGCGTCGTGTCGACCCTCGATTCCACAACTTGGGTCAGCAGCAGATGCTGAGACTGACCCTCCCCAAGCGTGACCTTGGTTTGATGCACTGGGTCCTGAGGGGGCCTGATCTCTTCGTTCATTATCCCGGCTTCGGCCTCCATAGTCGTGAAGCGGTTTCTTCACTCCAAGCTGCCTTTGCCAGTAATAAAACCCAGCCAGTGCGGCGACAATGGCTATTCCTTTTGACTGGAGTACTGATCGGAAGACGTCCATTTTAAAAACTTCTGTCGCGCGATGATCAGCGGAGTCGCCGTTCGCTCCCCCTGCACTTGCAATGATTTGCACGATATTCTGAATCCATACCCTTTTCTTCGCTCTGCGCCCCTTCAGTCTGTCTTTCTGTCTTCACTGTACGCCGGTGCCCGCCCAGTCAGCGATGACTTCAGTAATCACGAGCAATTCTCCGGAGACCAACTACGCAACTTAGAGAAATCTCCGAGGCCTAGGCTCTTATAATTGGATGGATGATACGTAATGCCAATTACCTTTGGCAGCGAGGGCTGATAGCGGCTCTGCGAATTCTGTCAGAAGATATATTCGTTCTGAGAAATGCCTGAGAGAAGATACAGATTCAAACCACCCAAGTTTTATGTGTGAAAAACAATTTGTACGGAGGCGCTCACGCGAGTGGTGTAGATTGGACCAATTCGTGAGGATCGGTACAGTGAGCATAATAAAAAACAACAAGGACCTGGGCTCACTAGCTAAACTCGTTGTCAGCGAGACCGGCATGTGACATCTGGTCAGCGGTTTTAGTCGTCTTGGCGCCTGTAAAACAACATGTACGCCTGAAGGTTTTGAAGCTCCTCGGGCGTGATGCGCTTGACGATGGCATCGTTAAAGAAGAGCCATGATTGTGCAAGCGGGTTCCATGCGCATGATGTAAAGTGACCTTCTTGCATGCCCTTTCCGTGGTGTGTGACTAGTGCGAATAAGTCGTACTTGTAGGATTCACTGCGGCCGGTCGCCCCGGTTCCGTCTGCCTGTGGTTCACCATGACGGTCGAGGTACTTTCCGAGGTCCAGATCCTTCAGCGGAAACCTGACTTCAGACTGATTCTTCTTCGGACGGAAAGTCTTCGTGTCGAAGGAAGTTCGGACAATATGCAAGAGCAGGTATCTCGAAGGAAGTGCACCAATGCGTGATCGGAGCTCGGCTGACGTATGCTTGTTACACTTGTCGCAGCGGTAGGCATTATTGCCCTCCAGTCGCTCTACCGTCGAGTAGTTGAAGTCAAATAAATCTTCCAAGGTAAGCTTCATCACAGGCTCAGCCCGTGACCTTGTCGTTCGTCTTCGTGTAGGCGTAGGTTCCATGTCACCACTGGATTCATCCTGTGGTACGCTGTTGGAATCACCTAGTTGAGACTCAAGCCTGTCGCGTTCCTGTGCCTCTACGGCACGAAGCTGCGATGGGGGAACCCAATTCGAGCCGTTCTCGGGAAGGAACAACGAAAGAACGCCTAGGAAGGGACTGTCTGTAACCGCCACGTGTCCGCACTCGAGACAATCAATACGCGTGCGTGTCGCTCCGGTAAATTGGTTCTTGATCATGTCATGGAACGATGCGATAGGAGGATCTTCTGCGTCTTGTTCTGGGGGCAAGTCGGTGATGGCATTTCCATTGCGACGAGCTTCTTCTGCTCGTCGCAAATCGGCGGCCTTCTTCTCAGCGTTTCGTTCTAGTACTTCCAGTCTCGCAGGATCTAGCGCTCGATACTCTGCTGGTAACGGCAACTTTTCGCGGTGCAGCTTTTGCTCCTTAGAAAGTTGATCAAGGAAGAATAAAGTGAACTCTTGCGCGTCGTGCTGGATAAAGCCCCTGAAACGTGGTTGGAGCGCCCACACCTTATGAATCATGGAATCGGGAGAGAAGACAAGCCGCTTACCAGTCCATAGAGTGTGGAGCAAGTGCGCAACACAGTCACTTAGAGGAGTTTGTGAGTTGCCCGTGATGGCCGTTAATTCGGACTTCGGGTCATTGGACATCGAGTTGTTGTCTCCGGGAGTACGATCCGTATCATCCTCTTCGCTCTCTGGTGGATGGCCGTTTCTGGGTCTGCGGCGCCTGTTTCCAAGTTCTGCAGTTCTACTCCACGCAGGTGGCTGAGGCGCTTCAACGGTCCAACAGCAGTTGTGCTGCTCAGAGTGGACCTTGGGAGGCCTAAAAGCGAATCTTCCTGGGGACTTGCTTTTGTCCGTCATTGAGTCTTCATCTTCATGAAGGAAGGAGTGCTCTCGATGCTCATCAACATGAGCCAAGAAATAGGCTCGAATAGCATCTGTGTGACTGAAGGCTTGAAGTACTGCATTGAGGTAACAGGTATTACCCAGATTACGCAACCCACACACACCACGCGTGTTGAAGATTCCTCGACTTTTCTGCTGCTTGTCAACCTTTGCTGCAGCCTCCATTGAGTCTTCATCCTCAGTCTTGTCCCTTTCCTCTTGAGGGTTGGAGTTGAAACTTTCCGCCGAAGGAGAAGCCTTGACGCCCTTAGAACTAGTCCTCTCTGCCTCTCTACCTTGCATTGTAGCTTGTTCATGCAACTCGTCGCCGGCCGGTGTGCCCACTCGACGTGCTACACTACGTGTCACCCTCTTGCCGAGTTCAGCCGTGTGTTCCGCCTGCGCTTCCTTGCTCTCGGCCTCCAGGTCCACGGTCCCTTCATTCTCTCGTCGTACCTGCGAGTGCCTTGCTTTTTGGGCGGCTGCCCATGCACGCCATTCTGCGAACGCATTCATTAACTTGCCGTATTTCCATCGGAAGCATGCGGTATACAGAAGATCAGTTTTCTCTCTCTGCCTAGCAGCCTCTACAGACAAGAACTTTAGCCAACCGAATTCACCAGGTTCGCCAGGAGCGCGCTTGGATCCTCTTTTGCTGGCATCGGCTTCGTCTTCTGGTTTGACACGCTTTGTCGTCTGCCGTGTCATGCGACGAGTGGGACCGGAGAGGAGTGGAGTTCCCAAATCAATAATCCGATCTTTGAGAAGGTCGGGGAAATCTTCAGCCTTAGGAATCGGTAAATTGGTGGTTAAGAACGAGGTCGTATCATGTCGCTGCAGAGAAGGTGGAGTAACATTGGGCGGGAAGGCCGCGGACGCATCAAAATTAAGTGTTTGACTCTGTTCACCACGCACCACAATGTTTAGTCCATCAAGGTCGTCTTCCTCCGAAGCATTGCCTTTCTCTGCACCGTGCTTGGCCAACGGATCTTGTCGAATTCGCTTACGACTTAATTCGTCGATTGGGACATCGTCGGAGATGGCATGAAAGTCTTCCGCCAACGATCGTGGATGGGACTGACCAAGGGATATACCATCTGGAGTATGCATGGGTAGTAGCGCGGGTGAGTTGGCTTTAGAGCCTTTAAGCCCTCTACGTACGACTCGCGGAGTTTCGGACATGAGACTGAGTTGAAGGCTCAGCGAAGGGTTACGAACCAGCGTTGGAAGCGCACTTGGCGGGCTCTCTGAGCCATCCGTGTTAACATCATCTTCATCCAAGTCGACGTCGTCTGTGATCGTAAACGTCTGTCCCGCAACCGATTTTCTTGTACCACTAGTCCGGAAGGACACTGATGGGGGGCCTTGCTCCATATGTGCAACACCATCAGGTACGAAAGTCCGGGCAGTCGGGCCTGAGCTGCTCCCCTTCTCAGTTGATCGTCGTTTTGCACGAGTCACCAACTTACGAGTAGCAGGAGCTTCCTCATCTTCATCGTCCTCTTCATCTGAAGCGACTGCGCTTGCGGCGAGGGCGGCTGCAGCACCTGCAACACTTGACGCACGGAAAAGCGGGGGCGGGCGAGCTCGGCGTCGTGTTCGCTTTGCTATGGGCGCTGACGATTCGCTCGCATCGGCATCTCCCATCTCCACCCCAATGTCTTCAGTATGAGCAACTGGAGGCAACGAGAATATATCACCACTCACTAGCTCGTGAGATTTCTTCATCTCCAGCTCCTTGCCTGACTTGCTACCTCTGCGAGGTCGTGAAGGCACTCGTCTGACTGAGCTACCTTTTGAGACTCGTTCGCTTGCCTCTTCATCTTCTTCGTCTTCTTCGTCTTCCTCCTCGTCTTCGTCTTGCTCTTCATCCTCATCTGCCGTGGGTTCTAGCTTTCGAATCCGTTGCAGCTTATCACATAGTGCTTGCACAAGCTTGATACGCTTAACCACATCTGCGCTGATATTCTCTGCGGATTCGAGTTCTTTTTCCTCAGGTATCTCTAAAACAGCATCGCACCCTCGGCAGAAGATATCGTTTACATCTGCATTGAGGTGAAGATACCACGCGTGGCGACACCGCTTATGGTGGTAGTGTTCGTCCCCGTGCGTCTCACAGTAACTACAGCCGCAGGTTAGGCACATACGGACTACTTCTGCCGTTTCGCAGTCGCCAACAAAGCAGAGCCATCGATCTGGGTTCTGAATTGTCTCTGTGCAGCTCTTCGCCCCAATTTGAGAGACGTGCTCACAGCTTGCTAGTGGAGCACTGTTGAGGGTAATCTGGGACATGGCTTGGCAGAACTTGTGTAACGCGTATGGACTTGACTCTTAGTATACGTGCTGGACCACTGGGTCTAGCTAGTAGCAATGAACTGCTAATGTTCGTTCCTCAATGAACGCGAGGACACCCAACAAAAGCAGATGTTGCTTGTAGTTGTAGTGATCGTGATGGTGATAGACTACGAGTAGTATAACTGATCCCTGCTTGCTTAGTGCGTCAGCGCAGCCGCAGTAGTCCAGTTAGGAATTGATCGATTGCTGGGGCTTGCCTCTTCCTCACTTGAAGTTCGACATTCAGCCGGGCCGCTGCCTGCACTGCAATGTTGGGCTGTTTCTGCGACTTGGTGGTTCTATACTCTGCTCTTGTGCGATGTCCTACCCTGCCGGATGCTACCAGCGGGCGGTTCTTGATAATGCGTGTGGTACTCTAGGGCAAGACACGTGGGCGCTGCTGCGTTCCTCACTTTCACTCGCACGTCCAGGTCCACTTCACCTCGCTCTACGGCACACGGTACACTCAACGGCACGCTGTGCACGCGTCAGCGGGATGCACCAACTAGTCTAGAATCCAGAAGTCGGGCCAGATTGCGAGATCGCGTGGAGGATGGTAAGATCCCGACTCGAAAAAGCAGCAAATTCAGACGACTTTACATTTCCAGGGAAATTTTTTCGAACTTTGGCGAGTATTCGGGCTTGGATTGTGCGGCTGGGGTACGGATCTTGGGGAAATATTGACATCTAGCGTGGTTTCCATTGAGACACTCTATCATATTACACGGTTTATATCGCAACATCTCATGCGATACACGAGATTCCCGCACCTGATCAATGTGCTTTTTTCAAACTTTTACCGATCTTGCTTTCGCCTTGAAACTTTTCTCACGGAGTGTCTCGACTAGTGCGTCGCCTGGCTGGTCACTCGCTGGCTTGGGTGGGATTCCTAAAGCTAGGAACAGATTTTTCGATACGTGACCATGGTCCGTACGCATATCTAGACAAGTGACTTCGTGATTTGGCCTCTATTGTATTGTTAGGTACAGAACCGACCCCAAGAGTTTTCCTATTGTAATCATCAGTCCAAACTGGTAGTGGCACCGAAACAGCAATGAGAACTAGTAATGCTGTTGGACCAGGAAAAGAATTAACACTATCAGATACATTTGATATGAAGCGAGCCCAGCCATGGGTTTCTGTCTTCGTCAAACGCGGGCGAAGACAGTTTGCACGAAGCGAACTCAAGTTGCGACGAAGGTTAGTACCATTCGTCAAAGAATAGCCAGCGAGATAGCGAAGCATTGCCACCTACGATCATGCGTCCTGAGTAGATGGGATAGTAGTTAATCGAGAGGGCCACTACCAGCACGAGGAAATGATACTTGATCCAGCGGCCAATCTTGTGCTTGGCCTCCAACCGATCGAATAGAAGTGCCAAGGCAGGACCAAACATCATCGTGTTGGGGAAGTAATAAAAGTAAAACTGCACCTTACGTGGAAGCACAATCCAGAATACAGTAAAGACCAAATAGGGGGCAAAGATGAATAAGCTCTCTCGGCGACGCTCCATCAACCAGGTGTAAGCGGCAAAGACGACCGCAATCAAACCACCAAACTGGATAAAGAAGTTGCCAAGCAAAATGACGACCTCGCAAGGGTCAGTTCTAGTGCGATCGATGGGGTCGGGACGTTCATCAGTGGATCCTGCCGGGGCTTCGGATTCCGACCCTTGCTGGTCATCGGTCTGGGACTGTTCCTCAGAAGGTGGATTGTTGTCATTTGTCTCCGCTCGCGTATTATGCTCAGTCTGGTCATCCGGGACACTCTCAGGATCAGAATCACCTAGGGATGAGACTACGACATCTCTCTGAAGTTCATCTGCTGACAGTTCGGATACCTGTGACATCACATCGTCCGTACCAGGAGGCTCACTTTGGAGCTGTCCTTCTTGTGTCTGAACTTGTCTATCGACCAGACCTTCTACTAGGGTAGGCTCACCAGTTTCGAGATTTTCATCCACGCTCTTATCTGCTTCCTCAATTACAGGGTTCCCGTTCTCGTCTAGCTCTGGCATCACAACTCTCTCGTAATCAACATGGTGAAACCAGATCGGCCGTGTAATCAACGGCCATTGCCACCAGGTACTTTCGTATTCGTGCCCTGGGGGGATGTGGTTGTGGGCACCAACAATGTCCATATGGAAGAATATCAAGGCATCTGCGATCGTATTGCCAGTGTTGCTAGCGTAGGCTGTGGCAACAGGAATGTAACTGACTTCCAAGATAATGATGGGTACCACGAAGAACCAGAAAAGGATCTTCTTGAGCGACACAGATTCCATGAACTGCGGATGGTACCAGTCATGATCAGCGTTTTCATCTTCAAACTTGACCCGCCAGTGTTGGAACAGGCGAAGGACCGCAAAAAGACACAACATAAGACACCATAGCACAAGGACGAAGAGCTTGGTCGCGATGCCCAGGCCCAGCGCAGTCCCAGTGATAGCGAGTAGAGTACTTGCCGAGAAACCTCCAAAATTCGGCTTCTCAGGCGTTGTTCGCCAAAGTGCGCAGAAACTTGTCAGTGCGATCATCATGAACGCGATCATGAAGATATCGAGCATGGCAATGCGAGCGTGTACGAACACGAACTGGTTTGCCAAAGTGAGGATAGCAACCCATCGTGCGATGTCAACACGGTCGAATAACGTCAACGTCCATGTGTACGTCGCCGTAACAGTGATTGCGCCAAAGATCGTGCTCGTGAAGCGCCAACCCCATGGGTTTTCTCCGAATAAGAACAGACCTAGCGCGATAAGCCACTTGCCGATAGGGGGGTGCTCGGGATTGGTGGTAGTTAGGCCTTGGAGATACTCGCGAGCGGCAGGCACATAGTGGTGCTCGTCGAAATAGAGCTCATCGGGTGTGCCAAGCGAGTACAAGAAGAAAGCGAGGCTGAGAGAGAACACAAGTAAGCAGTCGATGCTAGGCTGCGATAGTCTGAACCCGGTATTAGACTCCGTTTTTGACGGTTCTGGCACAGTTTCTACCACCTTGTCATGTTTATCCATGGTCCACTAACCGTCGTACCGGCCTTTTCTCATATATGGAAAAGTGCTCAGTCACTTTCTGAGCAGCGCGTTCGAGTCGCGAAAGCGCGCGAGCTGCACACGTTGACACTGCTTCCACGACGCATACGCGCTTCTAAAGCCTTGCTGAGTCGGTTGACCCATTCAAATTGGCAACTACTCCAAGTACAACCGAGTTTCGTCCCGCATGTCAGCACAGGCCAAGCAGAAACCCCACAGTGAGGGCGTGAGCGAACCCGGACGAGCAGCGCAGTCACCCCAGGTTCAGGCCTCAATGTCGGCTCGCGCTGTAGAGTCGTTCTACCGAAGCAACAGTGAGCTCTTTGAGTGTGTGAGCAATATCCCTTGGTTGAAGACACTACCGCTCGGACTGGAGTTGTATCCATTTGCCGACGCAGCTGCGATAGCGACTGCGAAGGCGACGATCGGAGTGTTTGGCGATCTGAAACAGGACGCAACGCCCCCTCAGAGGTGCTCTCGTTGCATGTCCCATGCATCGCGCTACTGTAGTGTCAATCCTGGCGCACAAACGTGGAGTTGTGCCATCTGTGACCACTCAAACCAGATCCACTCAAGGGCGCTAGACGCAGGGGGCTTTGGGGGGTTAACTGGTATACCTGCTGAGTTTTCCTTTGCTCAGTATGAGTGGACAACACCTCTGGATTCATCAGGCTCGAGCACGATGGGAGCGAAAGCAAGTTCTTTCGACCAATCAAGTGGCAGTCTCGTTCTGATCTTGGACGAAAGGCTTGATGAGAGGACGGCCCGTGCCATGGTTGACAGCATATGCAGCGTCGTTGTAAGTACACCAGGGTGTAGACTGGCCTTGAGCATCGTTTCGGTCAGCTCGAAAGGTGTCAAGCTATTCAAGTTGGCGAGGTGCGGAGATTGTTGCAGCACCGATTCTACAGACACTCAGAGGTTAGTGGAGCCGTGTTGTGATGTTCTAGGAGCTGCCTATTTCCCCGTTCCGACATCCGATATAATGCAGGTCTGCGGTAACAGAGAACTCCCCGTGTTACCAAGAGGTATCGTGGCGAGAGCGCTTGGTCTCGTGGACATTGACCCGATGGAACCTCATCGTTATTCACTGACGGACACAGGTTTTCTAACATTGGATGCGGGGTCGATATTGGAAGATAGCTCTCGGTCTCAGGCACGACTCTATGACGTTCTTACAAATATCTGGGCACCGGGTCGTATGAAAGGTCAGCTGGACTTGGCCAGCTCATCAGCAACTTTGAGCGTAGAGGCCATTGTGACCTCCCTGGAGTTGGTGCTTCAGCTTCGAGAGCTCACATCTACACGACAGACTACAGAAACACATGTACTTCTTGCGCTAAAAGATAGTGGGATTGTGTTTGCTGACCAGGAGCATGGTAATGCGTATTTTCCACAGCCAGTACTAAAACGAGCGCGGACGATGCTACGGGAACTCGAGGCAGAGTTCAATCTCGAGACACAGTTAAAGCCCGGAACACGCTCGTCTTTATCTGATTATGCGCCATCACATCAGAGCCCAACTTCCTCCGCCGATGAACCCGCTGGCGAACACAGGTTAGCCGCATGGCTGACGCGGATCACAACAAGTCTGAACGACCTTCGCACTCCTGTTTCTATACTTCGGTTTGCAGATGAATCAAACAGCTCGACAGTAGCTGACGCTCCAAACGTTGAAGAGGCGTTTCGAGAGATTGTACACGTGACACACGGTCAACACGTTCTATTTCCGAAAAGCACGAATTATCGCGCTTATTCCGAGTCAATGAGACAAGGACTCACAGGGTTGTGGGCAGAACGGTTGCAGTCCATAATAGGGTCGATCGCTCGTTGTAGTGAGCGTGACAGGATACAACTTCCATCCATCACCCTCATCTACCGTCCCAAGCAACTCATGATTGACGCTTGGTATGGCGCTCGAGAGACATCTTTGCAAGACATCAGCGTGCCAGAAGGGTCTGTCAAGATTGTAACAATTGAACCCATTGGGATATCAAAGGACACAGCGATCAACTTAGAGTACAAATTCCTCCAGGATCGAGAGGAAACTAAGGCGGAGAGGTCGTTTCAGGCATACATCACGTGGACCTCGCTACATCACGACGGAACAAGTGGGGCTGAACTTAGAAAGCATCATCGCGTGATTCATGCTGCATTCACCAGAGCGGATTCAGAGTTCCAACTTCTGCTCTCGATGGTGTCAACGCGATCAAAAGAGTCAGGTACTCGGTTCTCTTCTTCTTTGCCTACTGAGGCTAGCAACGCTGAGCTCACCCTAGCACTATCTTTCCGTCGACTTGCCCGTCTCTTCCAAAGAACCATCAGCCTTAAGCTAATCACCAACACCATTCTTGAACGCATTCAGCAGTTAGAGCAAGTTAGGGGCAAATTCCGCACCGGGTATACGGAGCTTGGGCGCGCTGTACTTGCTCACAATAAGGAGCGAGTAAGTCAGTCAGAGCTTCCTCTCCCATCGGTGTCAAATAAGCGGAAGGGTGGACTTTGGCGCTTCTTGGGGTTCGGTGGCAACACGCTGGGCGACGGCGAAAATACTAACGACGAACAGGAACATGATTTCGATGGTGAAGGTACTAGTTCAGCTTTTGCGACAGCAGCGGCCGCCGATTTCCTGGCGCAGGTTATTGCGCAGCAGACACAGGTTCTGCTTACCGAGACAGAGCTTGCGCGGTTGAACAATCGAGTAGCTGAGGCGATCACCATATGTCGCAGGGCAGAACGCTATATTGAGGATGCCTTGTTTTCAGAGGATTCCTCGGCGGAGGAAAGCGATAGTGAGACGCGTATCACAAGGTTAGAGGCCACTGAGGTGGTGAGCAAGTCGCGAAGGAAACAGTCACTGCTAGAAATCAAGGCGTTTCCTCTGCGTCTTCACAAGATGATTCTCACCCTGAAGTCCTTATTCAACAGTCCTGTTTCCTGTGGCTCAAGTCTTTCACCACATTCTGTGAAAGAGGTATTCATCGATGCTTTCCAGCGGTTACCTGCATCGCTCTTAATACGTCGGGTTACGGCCCCAGTCCTCCAGTCTTTCGACTCGACAGGCAAACTGGAGCCAATTCCGTCGAGCACACTGGCTTTGCAGCGAAATCGTATTTTAGTGCTGAACGCCCACACATGTGTGTTTATCTGGAGTGGGTCTGCGGTGGCAAGTGAGACTTTTGATCCGTTCCGGAAGATAGCCCTGAACATTGTGTCATCTACGATTCGGCGAGAAGAGTCGAACACCATGATAGGTTTCCCGGTTGTCGTAAGTCTTATTACTGAGCATGATACATCCGCGAGGTCTCTGTTGGAAGTGACTGGGGGTCAGGAAGGACCATGCGCTGACCGTGGACGGCTTGAGGCGGCCTCTTGCTTTGTCTCGCGACTGAATCCAGCCCATCTAGACGGTCCTGCTGAGCAACGACATGACTTTTCGCAAGATGAACTGCGAAACGTTGTCGCGCTCGCTTTTCATCCAGAGCAGTTGTCGTTCAAACAAATCATCAAGTCTTGTATTTCACAATAAAGCTATGGTTACAAGGTGTGGTCCGCATCCCCATCAACTATTCTCAATTTATTATAGCCGGCCATGCGTCTTACGAATTAGTCTGAGTGGTAGAGTCGTCTTCAAAATCAACTAAGTTCTGCATAAACTTTGTGGGGGGATGTTTCCTAAACTTAAGAACATGTTCAGGCTCGGGGTCTTCGAGTTCTTGCAACATTTTCTAAATGAGAGAACAAGCAGGGAGAAGGACAATCGCATGTCGTGAGCAAGGCTCGGGGGCCGCATGAGGCGACATGCCAGGCCCAACACTCAAGTTGAAGGTAGAGCATCGTCTGTGCTAGCAATATGCCGGTCCGTTAAATGGAGGCAGCCATATAGAGGGAGTCGCGGCGTGCTATCAAACAGTCTTGGATGATTAGATCGACGTACCTGAGCCTTGGCGTAGTCGCGGCGTGCGAGGGCCTTGACACGAATACAAGTGCGAATATGGTTCCATTCGTCAGAACAGCTCTTGAAACTGCCCTCATCGTACCTGTTTCGGAGCTGGGTAAGTGGTGACTGGCAGTACGCGAGTGTGTTGAACGCCAGCATGCAGTCTACATTGTTCGGGTCGTTCTTCGGGTTCCAGTAACGCAACCAGTGCACCCGATTCTCCCAGGGTACTCTTTGGAATACATATTGGTTGTCGGGTGAGGCCGCGACTGGGTATCCAAATGCATTCTTCGGGCCGTCGTCGGACTTTTTACTCTCTGACATGTTTTTTTCAATGCGTGTGGCGTCCACACGCGTGGTATTCAATCCTGGAAAATGTGAAGAGAGAGCCAAAATTCTCGGACTTACGGAGGGTGGATGGAATTCATTCGAGTTGGCATCGCTCGCCACTGGACACCAGCACTGAACTCGGAGTGTTCAGACAGGCCTATCGTTCGATAGCAGTTGCCTATGAAGAACAGTGCAAAGACTGCTGAGTTTCAATTTTTGCAATATCCGACAGTGGAGAGATGGCTGACTTGTATTACATCAATCGAGGAGCTTACATGTATTTACATTACGCTATGTACAGGAGAGGTAGTTGCGTGAAACAGTGGAGTGAGCAGTAAGTGCGCATTACATATGAGTGCAATTCACCTGGCTAAAGTCCCGGTTACTGCGCCTGCACAACAACATTGTAGAGAAGCGGCCAGAGTTTTCCTGTCACAAACAATTCTTTGGTTGCACTGGAATACGCGATGCCGTTGAGTACGGCGTTAGGCTCGTCGAGAGTGGAGCGAGGACGCAGGCCGTTTGCGTGTATCCATCCTTCAACGATGCCATTTCTCGGATTGATGATTGCAATGCTCTCCTTAAACCAGATGTTGGCAAAGATTCGCCCTTCGACCCACTCGAGCTCGTTGATCATGGGCACCTCTTGGGTTCGAAGCTCAATATCATTTGCCGCAGCGGGTGTTCGCGAAAGTCGAGTAGTCTCGGATGTAGGCAATCCATCCGCTTCTTCCGAGTGTGGGACCGCGGGGGTTGGTTGGATCATAGTCGGCTCCGTCAGCTGTGAATGGCTTGCACCGCTCGAGGGCGTTGCGACAGCCGAGGCTGAAGAAACGTCGTTCGGAGTGGTATTAGTTGTGGAAGACGAGGATCCTCTATCAAAGAGATCGTTGAATGCATTTCGAAGACGATTCAGGAGTGAGCCAAAGAAGCTCGAACTTGCGCTGACACTGTCAGAGCCTGGTGTTGAGTCCGTATCTGCGACTTGAAAGACGCTCGCGTGCACTGGCTTGAAGAACGAGTGAGCAAGACGAACCCTCTCGTCATTCGTCCACATTGCCTCTCGGATTACAAGTCGTTTGACAACCTTGAAGGTGGATGGATTGATCCAGAACAGTGTTGAGCTTCCATCGCTCACAATCAGATCTCCTGTGGTCTCGTCGACTGTGAGACCCCAACCTTCTGGGATCTCCTTGGGGAGCGGTCTGGTGCCGAGGGGTTGGAAATTCGTCTTGTTTACGATGTGGACTAGTCCTTCTTGCCAGGTCAAGACGTAGAGTCTGTCGCCAAGCACTGCAAGGCCTTCCCCAAAGTGGTCCCTTGGCATCATGATCTTACGCAAGGTGCTCCCAGTGGCGAGATTCACTTCTTTAATCAGGGATTGACCTCGGAGACCCGTTGACTCGTACAGAGTCCTAACACGAGAACCGTCATCCGTCAAGGCGGCCGGGGCAAGACCCTGCGTAAATGCTTGCGCGTCGTGGGTATAGGTCGCCCGTACCTTGAGGGTGTAATTCAGTGGCACACGGTAGAGGTCAAGCTGACTTAAGACACCATCACCCAGGGTATTCTCATTCAAGTTTGGTGGGAGCAGCAATTCGTCAGGTAAAGCATGCAAGCGTGTGCCAGATCCTGGTCTGACCAATGGTGTAGCTGATGGAGATCTCGCCGCCCCCGTAGATAGCCCATGTGCACTGGGCGAGGTTACAGAAGAGGTAGCCATGGGGTGGCGGGTCGAACGCCGAGCTGGTACAAATGAAGCAATCATGACAATGATACACAGCAATAGAACAATCAAGCCAGTGCCGAACATAGCAATTGTTCGCCATGAGGCTGAACGCAGAGCCTTCTTCGTTCGCTCAAGACATCCCTTTGAGCCGGCCGAGGGAGATCCAAGTCGACTACTTGAGCCTGTGGATGACACTGGAGATTGACGAAGCTGATGCTCTTGCATGCGGACACGTCCTGAATCCTTCTGACCTCCTTGATTGGGCAAGAGGCCAGAGGGTGATGCGATGCGGTTGCGATCAAACAGAGCGAGCGAGGGCGATGCCAAACTGGATGTTGCACTGGGGTTTCGTCGATGTAGGAAAGAGTTACTATCACTTACAGCACCGTTACCTGTTCTCGCCGAGATGTTGGTGCTTGCGTTCGGATTGTGATTCTTGCTCCCACCGCTGCCGCTGCTTTGACTCATGGCTCAGGTGGTGGTGATGGAGGTTGCTCCTGACTGAGATTCAGGCTTGGACGCTGGACGAACTCGCACTATGCGCCTGGTGACTGGCGTCTTCACGACGGAGCAGGTCAGTTCTGGATATTATTTATCTCGTTGCAGCACGTCACGTGTCTAAACAGAGGGGTGCGACATTGAACACGATCCGCATCAACCTGTAGAATTTCGAATCTACGATGATTCTTCGCTTGGACAGTATAAGGACCCAAAAGCCGAGTGCACAACGTTCTAACTCACTCCGATCTTGCGCCTTCAGGTCTATGCTGTTCAATCCCAAGCTCGACTCAGGCAAACCAACCATGGACACACTCCAGCAAAAAATCAGTCCAACGAGAGAACACCTGGGGAAGGCCGCTGGCATGATTGGGAGCGGTCACCAGTATTACCACTCCTGCATAAAGCCTTACACAACATAGCATAGTCATCTACAGCATCAGAGACGTGAAGCTCCTGGGTGTACCCTGGGATTCATACCTCGAGCAAGTGTTGTCTCAAAGTCAATTCGGACACTTGCTGGTGAGTGTAAAGTGGCTATCACACCGAGTGGAGTTTTAATCTAAATTAATCACTCAACCCAACCTGCTTGTGTCGTTATTAATAGTCTTAATTTTACCCTGCACCTCAGCTACATTGCCGCGAACACTGCGACCAAACCAACTTCCGAGAGTCAGACACGATCGTGTGATCAGGCACGACGGCGGATCTCTCACATGCGCGCCCCCCAACCCCATGCGATCAGTGTAGACACAAAAGATACAACAATAGCAATGTTCGCTCGTGCATTCACACGGACCGCGAAGAACCTCGTGCGAAACATGTCCTCGTCGAGCCGACCCAGCAAGCTCACTGGTGCTGCGCTCACAGCCCAACTCAACAACGTGCCAAACTGGAAGAAGGTTGAGGGTCGCGATGCGATCCAGCGCACCTTCCAGTTCAGCGACTTCAAGGAGGCTTTCGCGTTTATGACCTCAACAGCTCTGTGCGCCGAGACGGTACGTCGTCTGCACCAACTCCTGTGCTCTTCTTCAGTTCCTTCCTCACATATGTTCGATGCATGCATCGTGGGCGCCTTGTGGGGTCGTGCATACAAGCCTGTCTCACCCTCACTCCAGCTGGACCCGATCATCCTCAGTGACTCATTGACTATCACCTATCCCCAAACTACTGTCTAGATGAACCACCATCCTGAGTGGTCAAATGTCTACAACAAGGTCGACGTCGTCCTCACAACTCACGATTGCGACGGACTCTCTGAGCTCGATGTCAAGCTCGCTATGGCTATGGATGGCTATTACAAGAAGATCGCTGGAGTCTGATGTGCGCATCTAGGGGTTTCCCCACTGAGTATCACATCTTATACGTAGGATCGAGGCCTGTGTTTGTGATCCCGCCGATCTGAGGCCATCAGCAGTTGGTGTCGTCGTTGATTGCCATTGTAAAGCCGAGAACACAGAGGCTTAATCAATTGCCTCTGTTGAAGGTCGACTATGGCCGACCTCACCAATTAATGCGCAGTTTATTTTAATCATTGAGACCGAGACATGGCTAACTCGAGCAAATCAGGAAGAGCAATAGGCTCCCAGTGACCACCGCTAGAGTGGCCTTCCGTTACATATACGTTAATGTCAACACCATCGAAATACACATAGTGATTTTCTAGCTCATAGACTACCTTGCCCTGGCTAGGATCACGAAGACGCCTTTGCTCCTTTTCTGACGCAAGTTTGATGTGCGCAAACATCCTATGTGATGGTGGAGGTGGGGAGTAAAGTGGGCGAGGAGCAGTCGGACCCGTGCCTGAGTACCGCGTACTTGCAACAAAGCCAAGGCCATGCCTGTCCGCGAGGTAGGCCACAGCTTCGCGCATGCTCAGCTCTGACATGGCGGGTACGGGCGTGGGGGTTGTAGCCGATGCATCTGTCTGTTGTGTTCCAGCTGTTGCTGGTTTGATTGAAGCTGCATGAGCGAACTGTACCGTGGCCAGTCGGCGGGGAAGCTTTGTCAAGAAGCTCTTCAGCGTTATCATCGCGTTACCAGATTCCAGAGCATTGCCCGACTCCGTATTTAGCAATGTTGCTGCAACATCCGCTGCGGCATCAAGCATCTGCAACACTAGGCGGAAAGTATGAACTATGCTCTTATGCTCCGTTACACTACTCGGGCACTTTGTTTGCAGAAGGCGCTGCAGCTCCAGATAGCTATCATGCATTCTCTGCGTGATAAATGCGCAGAGACGCAAAGTCTTAGCGGGATGGGCGATTGACTTGGCGGTGGCCGAACTTACAACAATCTCGACATCATCATCTGCACTCTCATGCTTTTGGATCTCGCGAATCAACTCTTTGCGAAGCGCGAGTAGCCATGGCGCCAAGATATGATCGAGAATGAATGCTCTTAATAGCGCTTCTGGCAGATAAGGTGCCCATGCGAGTGCGTTACTAAGTACCTCTGACCTCGTACGTCGATGCCGGTCGGGAATCCACAGTTCGATCTGCTTTTCGGAGTCCGGATGCGATCCGCTTAACTCAGAGTCCACATAACGTTCAAGCTTCGGCAAAATACTCTTAGTAAGAAGCTTCTGCTGCTGTTCGATGCGGGCGGTGATTGGCGTGGCGATAGGTACAACACTTGGATCTGTACTTGCTGCGAGCCCACTTGTAACTCGCAGCCATGGAGACAGAACCTGAATAGCGGACTTGTCGGCGGGGCTCCACATCCTCAGGGCAGCAGAGAACTGCTGGAGTACATATTCGATAATGGGGGCTACTTGAACGCGCGTGAAAATGGGCTGGTACAATGCTTGGCGGTCACGGGCCACCTTATTCGCTCGTCGAATGCGTGTGCTGACCTTCATTGCGCTCTCGATATCAATCATAGCACCCCCCTCTCCACGAGCTTTCTCGCGAAGCTTACTCAGAACGGAGTTGGACCGCGGATCTTCACGTGAGGACGGATCCAAAACAAACGACTCATCAGCCTCGACGTTCAGCTTACCAAGCGTGTCAAATACATCACTAAGAGCGTTACTGATCCCGTTCTCAATATCTGCAAAGTGATTGCAAAGCGGGAGAAGCCACTCGTTGAGTGAACTTGTCTCTGTGCGCGGATCCCACGACTTGACAAATGACTGCACAAACGGGTAGATAGCCCCACGAAGCAAGCTGAGGTAGTTTGAGTAATCCATCGCGCAACGTAGTGCACGTAGAAGTAAACTAAGAGACACTGTCTCTTCCTTCGCCACGAGGCCCAAACCGCTAGCTTCCCAGGCCCTGGGATTTGCTGCGAATTCCATCTTCAAATGTCGTAGGACCGTGCCCTCGATAAAGTTAGCCAATGAGGACGCGCACTGTCGTTGCAAAGCGATACCAACTTCAAGGGATTGCTGAGCGGACGACGTTGGACGATTTGTGTTTGAAATGGCGAACATAGAGTCACTTCGGAGAGACGCTGGCTGAGGATTGCCACTCTCCTCGGTAAGGTCAACATAGCTGAGCGATCTCGTCTGAGCCTCGTGCACAGCCATGACTGCAGGACTTAGTAGCAATTCCTTCCACGCAAATGCCTCGGCGAGAATCCTCCACCCTAAGTCCGAAAGGACATTGGTACTGCGCTGGACAACATCTAAGTGTGAGACACGCCTCAAATCTTCCAACGGCTTCCATTGAGCTAAAAGGGGTCTGAATGCAGTAATAGCAAGGGAGACAATTGCCGGAATGAGCCGCATCTCCACGCACTCCGAAGGAAACTTAGATAACAGAAGTGGGATCGCAACACGACGGAGATAAATAAGGCTTTGAGGTAGCACAATTTGCGACCTATTTCTGTGCGGACCATCATCCATACTATCCTGGTCGAGCGAAGAAATCGGTTTTTTCGACTGAAGGTGTTCCCGTCGGGCCCGAAGCTCTGCCTGGCGTCGTTCCATTTCAGCGTCATCCAAGATCTCAGCCTTGCTATGTTCGAAGCGAGACTTGGTTGAGCTGCCCTTACCAAAACCTGTCCATGTGGAGCTCGTCGAGGATCGCGGTGTAGACTCGGCCGCAGCCTTCTGCTTGGTTGAGTGTGACTCTGCAGCCACGATCGCATGGGCTTCTTTGAGAATTCGCTCAATCTCTTGCATCCTCCGTGCACGCTCAGAGACTTGTAACAGGCTTGCATCCTGAGTTGCCAATCGCTTCTGATGGTTTGCCACGGCGACTCGTTCCGCCTGGATCTGACCCTCCAGTCGCACTAACTCTTCTTCCGTAACCATCCTCAAGATGTTCAAATTATGACGCATCTCAGGTAGCAAATCCACGTTGCCATCGCGTGCTACCTTTGCCAATCGCGACATCGCCTCTTGCAAGGCCCAAAGCATGTCTTTTCCTGATGACGACTGACGGGCTTCTGGTCTTAAGCTGAGTTGCGAAAGCATACTTGCGAGAATGTCTCCTGTAATCTCCTGGAAGACAATCTCACGATCGTCCGACGTCGCCTTTGCTCCAGCATCTGCAATACCTAACGAGATGAGGTGCTGACGCTCCTCTTCCATGGCTTCCTCCGCGACCACATCGCCAACTGTAACAAGACGCGTACCCCCAGCGCCTCGCATATCATAAATGACCTGAACGCCACCCGCCTTCTTGGCTATTTTACCTTGCTGTTGCGCGTCCAAGCTGAATGCCTCATCTTCCGCCAGGCGTGCAGCTTCAGCTCGCAATTCAGCTGCAGTTTTATACTCTCGCTTTGCCTTCTTCCCTGCTTTCCAACCAGAAGCAGTGCTGGTTAGCGCTGCGCTGGCTTTGAGATGCTTTTTTTGCTCAGTCTCAGCCTTCTTCTTTTCCTGCTCGAGCTCGGCCTGTCGTCGCAACTCGGGATCCAACTCCGGATTGCGCACCTCTTCTATATAGCCGAGACCCGCGTTTCTCGGGCGTGGCCGGGCCTCGATCGGGTTCGTGAGACCATCTTGGTTTTTGCCTAATCGACCACGGAAACCACCCGCGAGCAGCAGTTTCATACCGATGCCCTTCGTTGTGCGCTCGAACTTGGCGAAGTCACGGTCAAGTTTGGGAGGAGGCAGGGGCTTTCGAGGAGGCTCAGAGTCAGTCAAGGTGGGTTTTGACTCTTCATTCTCCTCCGGACGGGCTTCAGCAGTCATCAATGCATCGGGATCTGTAGGCGCATCGCTACCCTCCAACATTCGTTCGGTCTCCTCGAGCTTGGGCTTCATATATCCGTCCGAGACGAACTGAATGGGCTTCTTGATCACCGCAGCAATGGCGAGAGCCTTTCTTTGCTCCACAGCGAGGTCAGCTCCGCGGGTCAGACCGGGTAGCCCGAAGGCTGGGCTTGAGTTGGGCATTTTGCCCCCAGCCATATCAGCCTCTACCTCCGCGACGGCTTCTGCGAACTCGGCCTCAACCTCATCTTCTAACCGTTTTAATATATCCATAGTTTTGGGATGATTCCCACGCTAGGTGGGTTTAATACGTCGCTTTATCAGTCACTATGTGTGTCGCACAGCTTGTTACGGTGTTTACAGCAGGGTGATTGCGACGTATCACTTGGTCTCACACACCTGGAAGTGTTAAACTTCGTCGGTTTCGCTCTTTTTTAAGGTATTGAGAACACTATATCCGCGCTTGGGCGGAGATTAAAAGTCGCATAGGATGGAGAGAAATGCGAAGGTACGTCACAATAATATGTTAAACTGCGTTGCAATTATAGCCATGTGGTAATTTATGACTTGTTAACTCAACTTGATAAGCAATCCCAACGCCTTTCTAGCCTTACGCCTCGCAGCTTAGCGAGTTGACCACTTATCTTGACCCCAGGCCAGCCTTACCACACCCACAAGACTGGCTGCGCAAGGGTCACGGGGCCACAGCCTCAAAACCTGTACCTATCACGAAGAAATACCGCCCCTTCAAGACTGGGCTCGAGCAGATCCGACGATTTGAGGAGCAGGAGAGCCACGACTCACCCCTGCCTCAGGTGAAACCCGATAAGGATACGCCTACTTGCGTCGCAGAGTGTTTAGCCATTCATCGCCAGGAGAAGATCACACGCTCTTCGAAGACTGAGAACTGCGCTGAAGGCAAATCGACTGTTCTCCTACTACCAGGCTATCGTGTAGAAATGGATAGCACCGGGAAAGCCAAGCCCTGCAAAAGACTCGTCACAACGTGCCCAGGCAACCCTACAAATGAATCAACACATGCACGCCTCTTCGAGCCCAGTCCTGATCCTCCCAAGGTACCTCGAAGGCACTCGCGAGACCAGTTCAGGACTGTTAACATTGTGACAGGTGCTCTCATGGAGTAGTCGTTGTGTCACCCAATTTTAATTCCTTTGTTCAATGTATAGTGCTGCCATCCACTTGTTCCCCTACCCTTTGAGTCACACGGATCTGATTGTACAAACACACATACACGATCACATTACTCTTTTTATTGTTCTCCGCTACACCTTCATAGGGGTGTACTGCAGCGGGAACGTGCGATTTGGTTGAAGCAAATTTGCCAAAACTTCTTTGCGTGCTGTCATCTGCTCTACCCTGTTCTCGGTCGGGAGCAAATGAATGGATACCAAGATGGGTAGCAGCTCTCGGTTGGGTCTCAACGCCGATAGTTCGAAATTTTCGACGTCATCCAGAATCCTGGGTTCGGGTGGTTCTGACACCATGGGGGATGCTTCTTGCATTCCATCCCATCCGAGAGCTGACCAGGCTACTTCAATCACAATCCTGGCGTTAACGATAATAACGTACGCTGCCGATGTGTTTCTTCCACAAACCAGGTCAAGCTCAGCGATTAATGCCTCAGCCTCCGCCTCAGTCTGTCCCTTTGCCACGAGTGCGGATGCAATGAGATTGCGGTTGTATCCATATGCGAGCACCATTCGAGCGAAGGCAGCTTGACTGCCATTCTGCCGTAAACCAGAATATAAGCTTGGCAGAAGTCTCTCATGATTCTCCGCTGGCACCCAGATCAGGAAGGGCACAGGAGCGTCTTGCAGAGCGATCTCATTTGGTAGTGGTGGTAGCGGTGCGGCTGAGATTACCGAGCGTCGCCTGTCTCCCAATTGATCCCCACTCTCATTATAGCCTTCTTTAGTGCCATCGGTCACAAAGTCTGACCAGAAGTCGTCATCGTCGGCTTGTAGAGAACAATTCAGAGTTTTGATATCACCCGTCGGGAGGCTATGTAAAGTGTCTTTTCTGCCGGGGGTAGCAATTGACTCTGCTTGTACCGCTGCAATAACGTCGGCCGTATCAATGCCCACGGCATAGCCCATTGCTGCTCCTCGACCCGCCCCTGCGAGGGATGGTCCCGTCCATCCACCCATCCGGACACCTGGCGCATCGACCCACGCAACCGAGACAGGTTTTTCCCTCACTCCAGTGGATTGCTTGGTGCTGGAGGCATAGTCTGAACTGCCCTGGCGTGCAAAACCTGAGAAAGGTCTGGGGCGAAGGGATTCCGCGAGCCGTACGGTCATCCTTGAGGCAAAAAATGGGACCGGGAGTGGCCATGAGATCGTATCACAGCTGGGTGTTGTGATCCATACGTGATTGATGAACGGGGCGGACACAAAAAGCGTCCGGGACAGCTCGCCACACAAACTCGCGAGGTCAGCAGCGTTGGCACTCACGTGTTGCGCAACTTCTACTGGCAGATCAGCGGTGCTATTTATCACACTTTCGACAATCGAGGATAGAGGAGTGGTACTAGCTCTCGAAAGGGATGGCAGCAGGATCGGAGCTGGCTGAGCGGATGATACTAGCGATGTCATCATAAGCAGATTCCATGCTCGCTCTATGGGTGTTTGGGCCACTGTCAATGCCGCTCGACACCTATCCACTATGCCGTTTGCAAGCCGACCTGCATCACCAGTAGGGTTCTTAGTCAGTCGGCTGATCGATTTGTAAACCATATTTGGAAGCGCAGCCAGCGCTTTGATGTCGGTGTGAGCTCGGGCTAGCGAGCAAAGAAGCGTTCCGGCGAGTGAAAGAGGCAGCACTACTGACCCAGGTCGTATCGCGGAAAGTAGGAGCTGAAACTGCCGAGCCGGTGGTCTCGAATCAAGTGGCACATCTTCGAACACTAGGTTACACTTTGACTCTAAGCCTTGCTGGCTGTCAGGAATCTCCACAGCTCTAAATACGGGGAGCCCTGACAGCTCCCTCCGAAGCTTTCGGATCACGCTGGGTAACACTCGCATGCTCTGAAGTGCGATATCGGTAAAAATCACCGCATTCCTAGGTTCGGCTTGCACCTCATCCTTCGGGTGGGAGCTCGAAGCGACCCAGGTTCGGAGTAGTTGATAGGCAGGACCCTGATCGAGAGCTATGTCTTCCGCGATTATAATACTAGGCTCAGAACCGAGCGGCCCGCGTTTCATACCGAGGGCTCTTAAGGAAATAGAGCCACCCATGCCTGATCCGCTACTGCTGGTGTAAGAGCTAGTATCCTGTGGCCCGCGGATATAACTTGTAGAGTTAGAGACACGTCCCAACGGGTCGTCAAGATTCAACATCTCATGAGATCCAGCTGGTTGACCTCCACGCTGATTTTGGTTCTGCTGGAGTTGCTGCTGTTGTCTTTGCTTCACTCGAGCAATGAGCTGGCGATGGGAGTACCCTAGTGCATTCTCAACGAAGGCCCTCGTCTCTTCAGCCTCTCCGACTTCAAGCTGGAGGATTGGATCCTCTAAACTATCCGCTAGAATGAGTCGACCCTGTTCGATCATGGCACCAAAAGGAAACGGGGAAGAACCCTCGAATGCTTTGGCAGTTTTGCTCGAAGACAGGTTCGTTGACGATGCTGCATAGACAGCAAGCAACCCCCGGGCACTGGGTGATACCACGTAAATTGGGACGTGCGGAAGGCCTTTTGCCAGGAGTGCAGTATTCAGGAATTGAATAACGTCCACCCATGTATCCAACATTAAACCTGGTATGAGCACAGAACCCCCGGTGGTCAAGATCTTCTCCGCAGTTGACCATAGTCGGTTCAATGCAATCTCGGGTGGCGAGATAGGCATAGGCTGGTATAAGCTCGTAGACGTATCTTGCTGCAGGGCGGGGACAGGCATGCTTTGAGCTGTTTCGGCGAATACACCGAAGACCTGGTCGAGGACCACAAGTGTGTCAACTCCAGCTTCCTGGAGCTGCTTCAACTGGAAGGGAGCAGGGTACCGTTTGGTAGCGGTGCTAAAACTCGTCAAAATGAGGATGCGATGCGGCTGGAAGATCTCTGAGAGTCCGTGCTGCGTGGTTTCTGCACTGGGTGTTACTCTGAGGGAAGTAGAGATGTGCCAAACCACTGACCCTAACGCATAGCCCGAATCGTAGGCGCATATGTAGACGTTTACGGAGTCTGTGTTCAAGATTATAGGGCTCGGGCCCGGTAAGACGACTTGTATCCTATCTAAAATATTGTTAACATAAGGTGACTTCAACCTCACATACTCACATCTTGTTTCGCGCAGTGTTTCGTAGTTAATCTGATCTGTGGCGATCAGTTGATTTGAGGTTGGTGTTCCGAAGACTGTCAGATCGCTCAGTGCCTCTCGCTCAGAAGGTACGGCTGATGGTCGAGAAGATGCCCATGCAAGCCGTTCGATATTGGGCAGCGGCTGTGACGTGCTACTCTGAATAGGACTGAGCGCCATCTGGGTGATCCATTCCTTGATGGTTGCTGAGCAATGCTCTGTCATGCTTTCCCCTTTGGATTCGTTCATGCGATCGCTTCTCACTGCGTTAGTCGGCACACCCGTGGGTTCCACCACGAGTGTATTCTGGCGCCGCAGCTCATACATCTCCATTTCTGCCAATCTCGCGCGCGCCAAACGGATTGCAGCCTCTGTAGCGTAGATCGCCCCCTTGAATCTCCGATCAGGACGCTCGGGATCCGGGAGTAAGAGCTGGGGGAGGCCAAGTATACCAGCTGAGCTGGAGACAAGAATCACATCCAGAGTTGCAACGTCAACGGCGCACGGGGAAAGCGTATGGTACACAGGAACTTCCTGAGCCTCACGCTGAGTGACCTTTTCGAGTAGTGTCCTCCATTGTTCTTTTACCATGTGATCAGTGTCTTGTGTATCGGGCTGGAGCTGATAGCACCGCTCAACATCATCGGCAAGCACACGATTCAGTGGACAGTCCACAAGGATCCGCAGTCCCTCGATCTCGATCAGAGCCGAAGGACTTAGGCCGTACTGTAAGTAAGTGATTTTCATTGTGCGGAAGATCTCTCGCCAGGGAATACCTGCATTGGGGTATATGTCCACGTAGTACAATGTAGATCACGCTCCTGGTGGAATGGTAATGTTTCCGGGTGTCCGCACTTGCGTCAACTGGGGATCTACAGAACCGGGAAAAGTGAACTGACAAGCGAAATTTTTCTTTCCTAACAAAGTCTTGGTACATGTGAAAATGGCTTGGACTGCGTAAGCGGTGTGCACTCGCACACACAGAGGGCAGGATCGCAACCAATAGGGATCAATATACTCTGGTACTTTACCTTCATGAATTTTATGATAGATTTAAAGTTGACGTGATGGTGATGGATATTTACTGGAGAAGGCAACTTCGTCTCGCTGCCTCACTGAGTCGTTGATTCCCGCGCAGTCAGTTGGGGTGTTGTCGCATGCGACGCAGAACCCGCTCCTCCGGACACATGCTGGCGAGGAGCATATCTAAAATTCCAGTGAACGAAAATATTCGATCCAACAAAGTTGTCTCGATCAGGGTCTGAGTCTCCTGGGCCGCCAGCTGGAGCCTCAGAGGTCGTCTCATAGCTGTTGAATAATCCGCTCAATCTCCATAGGTTAGGGACGGCTTCGGTTAAGGATGAATCATAACATATCACAGTCGTAGATGAGGATGGGCTCAAATGCGGGCTTTCACCGTCACTGCTTGCACTCCGCTGTGCTTGTGAGGGGGTTGTGACAACTGTAATTGACACTAATTCTGTCACATAGCAGGCCCATACGAATTCGAGCGCCTCTAAGTATGTAAGGGGATACAGGGCCTCGCGGAGGAGGACAGGCAATGCAACACCGGAAGACGAGGCCTTTAGGAGCAGTGAGGCCATTGTTGACAGCAGCGTTCCAAGGAATGGCGTATTAAATACATCGCCCGCAGTCAAAGTTCTGAAAATGTCCGTTGTGGGTGAGAAGTTCGCGAACTTGACAGGTTTCACATATGAGCGTAGTGCTGTGAAAAAGCGGTCTCTTGACTCCGCAGCCGATTGCAAGTGTGGTGGTAGAGTGCTATCCACTCGGACGAATTGACCAGCTTCACTACGTTCGATTTGTCCTCTGACTGATGTCTGGTGCGAGGAAGGTTGGGCAAGCGCTGCAAGGACCGGGGAGTCAGTTGCATCTCGGGGTTCAAGAGGATGCTTGACTGGCAACTTCCATCTCACTGCTGCAGTATGCTGGTTAGTAACATATCTCACACGGCGCGAGCATACAGCGCGAATGAGCTCGCCTGTTTGAAGCAGCGAAGCTATGGCTAGCTCGAGTGGAGTAGGGCTTCGCAGCCATTTGGTCTTGGGTAGCGATCGCCCAGGCTCTATCAACGCCAGGCGAGTTAACACGTCAGCAGCACTGAGCCTGGCGTCTGCATACTCAGCCCAGAGCAGGTAGACATCATGCGACGCTGGAATACAGTACTCACCAGAGCATTGGTCCCGACCAAACGGAGCATGCGCTTCGACATCCCATGAGGATTCTGCGACACCTGTACTAGACGTGGGTGCAGTGAAGATACCTGGATAGGTTGCTCTCTCGAGGAGATAGGCCAGCGTCTTAGGCGTGCTCAAGCGCTTGGCTTCTTCGCCCTGTTGCGCATCTTGCTTGCGGTTCTTGCTCGGAGAAGTGACACCACTAGCACCAGCGGCCATAGTTTCGTCCTCGATCTCTATGGGCACATCTGCGGTAGCTCCTCCATCCTCGGGTAGCTGGGCAATTGAGTGAGCGATTTGCTCAACTGTCATTCCTATCAGACTTGTGTCCTGTGCAAGCACTGCAAGAACAGCCAGCTCAAGTCTGCGATACTTCACCGAGAGCTCAGACCTGCGCCGAAGCCGTAGACTCAAGTAAGTCATTACTGGAGGCGGGCCATACATGGGAAGTGCACATAGGAAGTACTGCTGGGCACCAGCAGCAGTGGCAGTAGGTGTTGGTAGATTGTGTCTTTGAAGCAAATTGTGACATACGTTGACGACGGGCGACGTCAGAATCGCACCATCTGGAGGGGCTCTCGGCAGCATTTCTGGTAGTATCATAGACGCGAATTTGGATTCCTTGGGGTCGCTGAGTCCAGCGGCACACTCCGTGGAAACATATCGCAACGTCGATAGAGACAGTGCGCCGATGAGAGTCTCAGTTGTACCTAAACGTTCGAGGATACGGAGAGCCGCAGCAATCCTCAGTGCCAGAATGGGTAGTTGATCCCTGAACTGAACCCAGTGCTCGGAGCTGACTAAGGCATATTGAGCTGTGTGCATTTCCCGCACTGGAGTCGTTGGTCTTGATGCTCCTAGCCCGGGACTTGATGGACCGAGGCCAGGCGAGTCCGCCATACCTAGTCTTCGTGCCCTCTGGCTCGGTGTACCGGCTAGTGGGGTTTGGGTACCACTTGAAGACTGTGCAGGCGGCAACGCAAATGCCGGATCAATGGGTAGGCCGCCAGGAGGTCCATTCGATGCTATTGCAGAACGCGTCGGTGAGGCAAGGCTGGCGTTAGAGAGCGACAGCGACATAGTATTGCCTGCAGCAATTGCGTCCTCCGGCCAACGACGCGAGATCTGCTCTCCATGACGTGTAAGAGTCTTCATAATGAGCAGAGTGTTTGACTGTAGATAAAATGAGTGGAGTCTTCGCCACACTTGCTGGACAAACTTCGGTCCAATGACGAATGGGAGAGCAAACGGACCACCGTGAGGGGGTTTCGACAGTGGATCGGGTAGTGTGACGATGCACACCACTGCTGGTTTGTCGGCGCGGTGCAGGAGCACCTGTTCCGGATCTCCCTTTGCCATCAACTTCAGTGTAGTCCTCACGGTTCTCGATTCCCAGATAGTCTCAATGTTCGTGAAGTAATCGGCGGCCCTCTGAGCCGAGTTATTGGGGCAGAAGAAACCAGCCATAAATAAGGTTCGCAGCTGGGTAAACAGAGCCATATAGCATTCGTCGAGGCGAATGGCATCTGAAACACCTGCACCAAGGTGGAAAACTGACGGGAAACTTGGTTTAACAGCAGGGTGATAATGGTGTTGATGGGTCGGAGAGCTCATATGCCCAACAGTGTGCTGAACCAAGTAAGGAATCCGGATATGCACATGCTCATGCTCACGCTGCTGCGCATTGGCTGGTGTAATGAGGGGTGAGATGGGCGCACTCGGAGCCTTTGTTGAGATTGTAGGCCAGGCCAGCGGGACCCGTTGAGTCGACAATGGAGTGGTCATGACCGATTCGTTGATTGGAATTAGTGTACCTTGTGAGCCAGAGGCATCATCCAACGCGGCCGCTACGGATACATGTGGTTGAGACTCGGTTACACTAAAGTCTCGAAGTGCCTTGATTTGTCGAGCTATGTTGTCGCCGGTTGCGCTGAGGCTCTCTGAAATAGCCTCGGTCGGCAGCGCCAGCTCCTTTGCAATGCGCTCCAATTCAACTGCGAGATGGCTGCGCTGTACGGTATACCGTGGGTCAGAGTATGAAGCCGTGGTCACAACAACGCTCGTTGTCAAATCCTTCTCAAGCCAAGATGGCATGAGACCTGCGCTATATGGTCGCGACCGAGCAAAAATCGATTCCAGAGAGCGATAAAGCTCGAGTCGAGTTACCAGACTTCGATTCGAATAGAGAAGATTCAACTCACCTGCGCGCCCCGCAGCGCGGAGGAGTAGATCCGCTGGATGGCGACGAGCAACTTCCCAGCTTTTGATGGCCTCACTATCAAGCGGTTGATTCTCCTCTGAAGTGCTATCAGCCTGCAATCCGAGCTCATAAGCTCGGCTGTTAAAGTATGAGCTCCAAACCAGCTGAGACGTCTCGCGAGTAACGCGATCGAGGAATTCGAAACCAGGGAAACCAACTGAGTTACCAGCTGCGGCCGCATCGACGAATGGCAACCAAAGCGACGCAAAGAGAGACAAGGTTACATCAATAGGAACCTGATTCGCGTCCGCGTATTTTGTTGTAGAAAGCTTCAGAAGAGTGGGGACGTTCGTCAGCAAAAACGCTGGGAATGCGGGCGTTGGAGGCAGTGCCGAGGGATCAGCGGCGGAAGCTAAGACGACGTGATTACGCCGAGTATCAACCTGCTCAGCATATTGCAGGAGGAGTTCGCGCATAAAGTAATTGTTGCGAAGCTTTTCAGGATCTGAACTATGCATGTCCTCTGTTAGTAGTGCTCTATCAGTTCTAATCCGTCTCACACTCTCGGCGAAATCCATATAGCTCGTGGTAGACTGGGAGCTTTCCACCTCAGAAGTCAGACGCGCCTCAGTAATGACATAGGTTGAGCCGTCGCCGGAAGTTCTTGGACCCTGAGCGTTAAGGTACGCACTTGTGGTCATGTACGTTACTGCATGCACCGTAGCAAATGCGAGGGGTACGGTTAGCATATCGTACGCCGGTGCATAGGTAGGCATCAAGCTCTGCTTCGTATCTGAACGGACGAACTGTCCATGCAACCGGAATAGCCATGCAAAGCTTCGTAGGGCACGGATCTGACGAAGCATCGAGCCCGCACTCAGTCGAGGTTGAATCCATATAGACTTATCAAAGATCGACTTAGACTCACCTCTGTAGCTTGCTACATGAGAGATTGGGCTTCCATTGACAATGAGGGCAGTCTGTACAAGCTCAAGATCTCCAGTGTCGACGACCCCAGCTTGCATACCACTCGCTAAGTCCATTTCTCCCTCACCGAGGGGTTGGTCAAACATCACATCTGCGTGAGTTTCGAGCGGAGGCATGTCTCCATCATCAGGGTCACCGATACTTGTACGCGTTAGAGGTTGCGATTCATATAAACTTGAACTGGAGTCGCTTTGGTGGTAGGTAGCCATTGACATAAAGTTACCACCTGCAGCCGTTGCACGCGCCGCCGCAGCCATGATGTCGAAATTGCTGAGCTCCGGATAGTTGATAGGCATGACAACAGAGCTGGACGTCGATACAGTTGTCGTCGTTAAAGTAGTTGCACTCGACATAATTGCCTTGGCGCGCTCCTTTCGGACGGCACGAGCCTCCGCAGACTCAGATTGTGTACTTCGCTTACGCATTCGAACCTTCCCGAGTCGCGGACCTTCTTGCTCTTCATCGCTATCCGAGGGTTCCTCTTGAGCAGCAGTGCGAGTTCCAGGTAACCCCCCCTCTAGCTGGATTCTCTTACTACCAGGCCTGCCTGCCTGCTCTAGCTGACTGTGGAGGGATTCTCGATGACGCCTTCCAGCTCCGCCTTCCTTCTCCTCTTCCTCGTCAGATTCGGATTCAAAGTCACTCATTTCGCTGGGAGACTCTTCATGCTCTGCCACGGACCGGAACCTCGTTCCGGTTGCCTCATACATGTGCTTGATGCGGTCTTCAACCTGACGTAGTGGCTCGACTAAACCATTCGCTCGCAGTAGGCGAGACAGCGAGGGCCACACTTGCAACAAAGTCTGTGAGCTCGACGCCAAAAGCTTCTCCGAAACCTCCCTTGCTTGAGCTGACGAAACCTCCCACACATCCGCCTGAAGGTCCGCAGCTGGATCTGTAAATAAATGCGGAGCAAGCAGGTGTGAGTATGGCATTAGACGCTGGAATTCGACATCGAAGCGCAGAGCAGTCTCCAAGAGGTGGTCAAGTGCACGACCAGTGGCTTCCGTGCCAGGATTCATACCAGCCTCTTCTAACGCAGCTTGAAGCGCTTGCTCAGCTTCAACCAATTCTCGATCTTCTTCCTCCGTCGACGGGACTAGCATTGGTTGGTCCACCGAGGCAGGTTGAGCGTCAGCACTAAAGGGTTCGTCTTTGATGGTATCATGAACATCCATATCTTCGGCTGAGGGGTGCTGATACTGGTCAATGTCGACTAGTCGACGGAGTGTTAACTCGAGCGATGACCCGGCTGCTTTGTCCGAACGTTCTGCCGTCTTCTTTTCTGCAGCCGCAGCAGCTGCAGCTGCAGCGCGATCGGCACGTCTTTCCTGCGCATTCCTTGCCGCTGCAGCACGCCTTGCTGCGGCACGCTCCCTGCGTTCTCGAAGTTTCTGGACCTTGGCTCTCAGCTTTGCAATAAGTTCCTCATGCATCTGACGTTGAGAAGCACACGCCGAACGCTGCACAAGCTGTTCCAAAGCTGGATCAACGACAACAGGGTCCGCGGCCGCGCGCTGATGATCGAATGCCTTGTGCATTCGAGGCACGAATGCCAAGTACGACCACCGCGTTGGGAAAAGTGACTGCTTCTGTTCCGCCACATCGAGCTGCTCCATCGGAGACATCTCGCCACCAGTTCCACTAGATGGCGGGAAAGACGGAGCATCAAGGCCGTGGGCATCTGCTGCCATGCGACTAGATAAGCCCGTGGCCTGGTCCTCGGCCGCACGAGTCGTTTTGCGCCTGCGGACCGCCCTTCTGGCAGTTCGTGCATATTGAACGGTGGTCAAATGCCGAATGGCGATCTGGCGCACGATTACCCTCCAAACGTATTCACGTCCCGGGCGAAGGGTAATGTTATAGCGTATACCGTTAATCACAACATGGGTAGTAAGCGCGAACCTCATGGCCGATGATAAGCGCTGATGTGTGCTAAATAAGGCTGCTTGGGATTGCAAGCGAAGTGCCTTGGTGCGCAACTGAGAGGCGCTGAGGTCGTCAGCGTTTCGTAGCTCAAGCTGAGCGGCGAGCTGGCTGGGTCGCTGGATCAAACCCAATGTCATGAGCAGCATGCACACATCAATAACATAGCTATCTCGCAAACTGTGCTGCGTCATTGAAGTAAGAGGTGCACGGTACTCTACAGGGAGGTCCTTGATAGGTACAGCCAGCAACTCACCTTGGTAAGGAAGCAAAGGTAATTCACAGACCGCGACTCCAACGAGTTGGAGGTAGAGGTATAACGGGAGTTCCTCGAACAGGTCGTATGCTGTGAAGCAAGAGTACACAAGCGATTTCTCTGAAGCTGGGTTAAGCTGGGCCGCTCCATGTTCTCGATCCTTAAGTTGTGCTAGCCGTTGCTGATATCTAATCCACAACCACTCGAGTAAGATGGCAGCTCGCCGAGCGAGAACAGGCTGGAAGCCAAGTGCAGCTGCCTGCATCGCTCCTTGAGCCGCCATTGACGACACGCTGAGGTAGTGGTTTGCTGCTGCGTCCGCCGCTGTAACGACAGAGACATCCTCGTCCTCAAGCAGTTCGGCTAACGGCACATCGCGAATACTGTCCTCTGCATTCGTTGCTCGCTGGGCGCCTTGATCAGCCGATGGCGCACTAGCAACTGGAACGGCAACGGATGTAAGAAGATTGTAGAACATCGTTTTCTGCGCGTTATTGAGAGATGCAGGGAGAAGCGCGGAGGGAATACGCCGGGCCGCTAGCAACGACCACATGGGAGGGGGAACTTTGGTGATGACGGGCACACTCGATAAGCTTTGTGACGCAGGGGTTTGGACACAGAACTGAAGCAGCCTTGTCTCTCCCAAGAGATTTAGAAGAGAGAGGGCCTCCGAACGAATTTTGATTGCCCCCGTTGAGGTGTCCTCGATCAGCAAATCAAGCAGTCCGAGGCGTGAAGCGTCCAGCGCGACGATCACTCCATTACGAGTGAGGCGAGTTGAGATATGCTCAGCAATTGTCGCAAGTATCGATGGCATGGATGCAGAAGCGACTTCTGGGAATGAGTTTGCCCGAATCCCGTCCTTCACCAAACCGTTTACAAAGGTCAGACTCTCCGATGGAATTGCAACACCTGCGCCACCTTCTGGGTCCGTGATGAAGAGGTTGCGAGCGGTCAGATATTTGGAGAGTGCTTTGATCGGATTCTTGCCGAAGGCTCGAAGTGTCTCTAGAAGAGATCGAGGGGCTATGGGTCGATCCATCTTCGTGAACACATGTCGAGTGCCTAGTGATTGCTGAAGATGGGGTTGCAACATCGCTGAAAAGGCCAAAATAGCCTCTGCGAAGTGTAGTTTGTGCTGCTCGGACTCTTCTGCGAACATGTTGTAGTAAGAATAACTTTTGTGTGCAATCGCTGAGAGAACAATGTGCGCAAGTAAGACCAGAGATGGGTCGGCATTTTTCAACACTTCTTGTGCACTGTCTAGAGACAAAGGTTCAACCTCCGTCTTCACGCTTTCTGATTTGGGTCTTCGCTTTCTGGACTCACCTGTTTTCATCGGCGAGCCGGCGATCGCATCGGTTCCTGGTTCACCTATCTCCAACGCATGAAGTTGCTCCCATGGGGGAATCTCCACCAGTGCGTTCATGGTCGAGATCACACCATGGGCTTGGCATAGTGTTCCATATCGATCTCGAATAGAAGAAATAAGGGCAACCCAACACTTCCGCGCGGTATCAGCCGATCCGCTTGCGATTTCCTGGATCGTTTCTACCAAAGCTAGAATGCCTGGCGATAACCGCAAGACATTCCCGAAGTTGTTCAGCACACTGAACAGGTAGGTGAAATCTACGTGGACCAGGTTTCTCAAGGCGCTCAGAGCGCATAACACACGTGACACAGATACTTCATTTTTCATGAATACCCTCTCACGTGCCTTCTCCAAAAGCGTTGACGGAAGCGTACTGTCCTCGGATTCAATGCTACTAGTGAACTGGACGTTAACCAGCACTAAGCCAAGTTCCGACCAATTCTTCCTCAGTACGCCGCTGAGTGTCGTCATATGGAAATACACGTCGAATGCGACAATCGGTGCAATTGACCTTCGAATGTTGGCTCTAGAAAGTTCCAGGAGTTCGCGAGGTTTTGTAGCCTCTTCTTCAGCTTCCAGTTGGAGCGCTGTATGCAGCGCCAACTGCAAAAGCTCGTCTAGCCAAGAATCGCCGAGTGGCGCAAGCTGTATCGCCATGAGTGCGCCCCTTTTGGACCATTTTCCAAAGCTGCGCTTAGTTGAACTCATACTACCGTGGGCCGTCTCCACGCCTTGCTGCTGAATAAAGACTTGAACTAACGCACCCACACCCGCCCATGGGGCTTGCGAATCTGAGCCTGGGGATCTGATCGGTTGCAAATCAGCTGCAGCATTTAGATTCACAAGAAGGTCTTTCATCTCACTTCGGCGGACAATGAGATCTCGAGACTTCGTACGTGTGCTCTGTCCTATGGGAATCGGCTTCAAGGATTCAAGCGTATGTGAGATCCGCATAGTAGAGGGCACCTCAACATCTAGCATCCCAGGGTGCGTGATGATTGTGGGCTGCGTCGTATGATGACAGACGTGCTCAATAAATGTTGGAATCGCAGTAGAAGTCGGGAGGATCGAAAAGTCGCGGCATGTAATTCCCGCGGTTGATTGGGTTTGATTTGCTGCTGATCGGAGACTAGTAGCTTGGGGGCCTGATGTGTCTCGGTAGAAAAGTGTCTGGGCGACGTTGCGATCGTTGTACGTTAGGCCCATTAGGTGCGCATCAAAGCTAATGGCATCAGCCAGCTCACTGATTCGAGGGGCAAGACGAGTCGGTGCCTGGGGTGGAGGACTAATGATGCTGTCTAGGTTCTCCAATCCGAGCTCCTCACCCGTTGCCTCTCGTTGTTGAGATGCTTTGATAAACTTACGCATCACTGCAACCGTGTGAAGAAGTGAAGAGTCTTCAAGGTATGCGGCAAGGCTTCGGCCGAGGCCTGCCGCGGCACTCATACTGTGCTTTGGCACCGACCTGAGGCCGACTTCTGATGGCACCATGCTGCAGCGAGTTACAGTAATGTGTGGAAGCAAGATCTGATGCTCAGGCGCCATCCCCACCAGCGCCGTCTGCGTAGCCAACGATGATGCTTCCGCAGATATTGGAGGCAGTACTTTGTGCTCAAATGGTTCCCAATCTGGGACCAGCAAAAAGGGTGTGTGAGGAGGCTCTACGTATGTTTTGAAATAACGCATCGCAAGCGCAGATGAAACGGCAGTCAAGCTTGGACCTCCATCACCGCCTGAAGTTGCAGTACCTCCCTGTGCGTCTGCCTCACCATGATCCGGTTTACTCGGGTTCACGCAGTCGAGCAGCATACCGAAGGTGCCAATCTCGAGGTCGAGAGCATCAGCGACAAGTGTATAGTGCCGATACAACTGCTTACTGATGGCGACTGCAGCGCCGCGGCCAGAGGGGCCACGCAGTGCGGTGGTGTGGGTATTGACGTTGACACTTTCGATGGTTGAATCCTCAGCCCCTAGCAGTGCCACTCCAGATTCCGGACTCGTCACAGCCGATGCGGCCAGTACACAACCAGAATGCAGGGATGCGCGGTCAGCCTCATCATTCGCTGTGGGGAAATACAATTGCAAGCGCAGGGGATGATCCAGAATCGGGTCATATACTAGCTCCCACTCGGCCTTCCATGTCTCGTCATTGATCGTTTCGACATCTTTGTACGTGACCTGAGGGTATGATTTCAGCGTCACACCTCGCGACGAAAGCAATGCATCACTGATAACATGAGCGTACGTCGAGAGCTCTGTCATGAGCAGCCATGGGTCGGCAAGCAGGGCCAGGGTCGGAGAAGCCGAGGGCTCCTGGACGGTCTCCTTTGATTGCGAGGCTCGATTAGCCTCTGAATCGTCCTTGGTCTTGCTCTCTTTGCGCTCTAGTGTTGGCCTCCGTGGTGGCCTTTCAAGATCAGCACCATCGCTCTCAATAGGTTCCAAATCAGGCTTCTCATCATCGTCATCACCATCATTATTCTCACGTTGACGAATCATGTCGATAATGTTGCGCTGTCGCTTGGGGACATTCACTGATGCACGTCGTCGTTGCTCACGTTCTTGATAGCGTTGGCTACGGCTCTTGAGCGCAGGGGCCTCGATATCACTCCCCGACTCGTCCTCGCTACTCGCGTCCGCGCCTTCACTCGAGCTACTCTCGGCCATCCATTGGTCTTCTTCCTCGGATTCAGCTTGGCTGCTCTCTTCTCCAAACTCTTGGTCCTCGTGCTCATCTTCCGCGTCCTCTTCATCCTCATCATCATCGTCCTCTTCTCCGTCACCAGGCGTACTAGCTCTTCTAGGGCGTTTCCGACGCTGACGCCGTCGCACCATTGTCATCCGCATCGCCTCACTCGCAGTCTCGGATATCATTGTCTGGCGTTCTTGTAATAACTTTGCTGCAAGTACTCGATCTTCTTCAGGCTTATACTCAGCGGTTGCGAGACCGTGGACTGGAGTTCTTGGAGTCTTTGGGTCTGTAATGGAGAACAAATGGATACCGGGATCTCGCTTCATGATGATTTTGATTAGGCGCGACATACTTCGACTATTCAGCGTTGGCTGAGGCCCACGAGACCTTTTTTCCAGCTCCACCAAATGTCGTCGGAGCACAGTGAAAGTGACAGCACCATGCTTCTGCATATATTCCATGATTGCGACAACTCGTTGCTCCACAACATCAGTTCGAGTACGGCTAGGAATGAGCCCACCTGTGACTGATTTGATTTCGACAGGTTCTTGATCCATGGGGTGACCAATGGCAATATCCGGCTCTGGGTGAGTTTTATATTGCTCTACCCTTTGTGGCTGTACGAGCTGGCCATCGAGATTCAGGACACGAGGCGCCAGGAACTCCCCAACCGTGTCAACCGCCGGCGGCTGATGGACAAAGTGCAAGCCTTCTTCTCGCAGCTGTCGAAGGACTTTCTTTGAAAATGTGAACTGAGGTGGGAAGGGCAAGCCAGCAGCTATGCGACGGCGAATCTGTTCGTAGGACAGCGAAAGGGGTACATCATCACTCGTCGGAGGGTCACTATTGCTCGTCAGCGACCGAGCAAAATACGTTGACGTGGAGAAATCTAGCCGAGGCTGCGCACCCGCCACCTTTAGAACTGAGGGCAAGTCGTCCGACCCCTGCTGCTCTTTCTCTTCTTCAGTCTCTCCGACCTTGGTGCGTCGCTTGGGTTTCTTCGATGCAGATGCGAGTTCTTCTCTTTGGTCACTCGCATCCGAATCGCTCATTCCATCGCTGTGACCTTGGCCGTCCAAATCTGATGCAGATTCATCGCCATCTGGACGATCCTCCTTTCCATCTGCTCCTTTGCCCTTGCCCTTGGCCGATCTTGGAGAGGAGAGCTTCGGGCGACCTCTTTTCGGAGTGTTCGGAGTGGGCTTCGCACCGGCAGCGGCAAACAATTCATCGGTGAGTACCAACAGATTATTAGCCGCGACGCTTCGGTCACCGACCCGCGCTCTCAACGTGGCATTCTCGATGACAGCCAATGTTGTATCGTTTGGGTTACTGTCCTCAACACCTCTGTAAGTTGATACTAACACATCCACTGGTGCAAACTCAGGCGCGAACAACCTGAAAAGGACCAACTTACCCATATACTCGGTACGAGTCAGGACTGTGCCGCATTTACGGAGATCTACCATAGCGTTCGAGAGACGCTTACTGCTTAGGAACGGGAGGAAGAGTCTCAGATCAGTGCTACGCAATCCTGTCGGGCCAGCGGCATGAATCAAGCGATAAATCAGACGTTCTGGACTCGCAGTCATATCAGATGTCGTGATTGCGACGAGAGAGTTACTAATGGCGGGTTGTGGAGGAGGTACTCGCATTATGGACCCCACGGGCGGCTCATCATAGTAAGCGACCGCGAGCTTTTGATCGCTGACCAGCATTCGTAGAGTGGACTGCACGAATTGCTCCTCTCGGCCCATAGCGCTTTGTAATATCTGCGAAACATACATGACGACACGGGCAGGGAGCGTCGTTAGGGCTGTTGCAACGTAGATCGAAGGCATTGGGCTGTTCCACCGAGCTCTGAGTGCTTCAATGATATTGTCACTTTTCGTCAAGAAGCTTAGTGCAAAGCACGGAGCTTCTGGTAGGAGCATGTGACGGATCACCGCATTGCAGTCTTGACTTAGTCGAGCCATTGTGAGTGGGTTGCAACCAGGAGCGAGTGCGGTTGGCGGGGTCTGAACTGCGGGCTCCATTGTGGGTGCTAGGCTTTGGTTCGCGTTTACATTGCTGGCTTGATCAACGACAGAGTCTTCGTCTACAACTTCCTGCGCTTCTACAGTTCCATCCACTGAGGCCTCCTTCGAGACATTTGAGTCATGCTGTGGACCGCTGGATGTGAGAGTGAGATCGGCGCCGAGCAATGGCAGCGCAGGAGCTGGGAATGTCAGGAGTGGAGACCTCAAAAACAAAGGCGGGAGTGCGGAAATAAGCCCAGACATTTGCGACATTGTAGCTGAGTTAGACTGTGGTGCGGTAGCTGAAACGAAGTCCTCGAAAGGAGCGCCGTTAGGAGCTGGTATCGTAAACTCTTCATTTGTCTCCTCACAGACAACGATCACGCGCGAGGTATAGTCTGTGCAGTATGCGTCCAAATCGCTACACGCTATCTGGCCCGCACCATCTGGATTGCGATCTGCAAATGATCTGAGTTTTTCCCATGCCTCGGTATCCTGGTCCACATCACTGCTTCCGTCTGCGCCCAACGTAGCACTCCGCAGCGTAGACGGTTCGTTGCTGTAGCTGGAGCGCGCCACTTCGAGCGCATGGTCTCCGGCAACTTTAGTTGCGAATGACTCGACACATGCGTCTGCAGCTGTTCCCGCTCCATTTCCGTAAGTTGAGGCCGGATTGACAAATGAAGCTACAGTAATGAGTGGAACCTCGCAGATGGCAGCTTCAAGCCTGGCAGATGCGAGGTCGCGCCAGAGCTGTACTAGCCTTTGATTGTCATATTCAAGCAATCGATCATAGTCGGTGTCTGAGTGTGACGAGGAGGATGAACTAGACGAGGCTGAACTGGAAGGCGATTGCGCATCACCCCGTAAAGTAGCAGATTGTGCTAGCCTTTCGCGCAGACGGAGGTTTGCGTTGCTTTGCGCGATAATAGCTTCGCATAGTAAGCGCTCTATCCGTTGCGCCGGAGATTCTGTGGATGGACTTACTTCTCGTACGATGGCTCGAATCTTGAATCTCTTCCATTCATCTTGAATCAGGGACGCTGGATTCTTTACCAAGGCAGGAGGCGCGTACATTTGGAAACCAAAACTTGATGGCGAGAAATACATGATGCGTTGCACGCGATGCACAGACTGAACAACTCGTAGCCGAGGAATCGAGCGTGAGGTGACAGCGGTCTGGTCCCCGATAGCGAGTGGAGACCTGCGAGCTTCCGCATCGTCGCCGTCATATGCAGGCTGAGCTACTGCGGCTTGAACGGCCGCAGAAAATGAACGTAGATCCCTGGATTCTCGAACATGTGCGTTAATAGCATCCTCGAAGGCGACTCGTGTTTCTTTGGTCGGATTTGGTAGAATGCCGATCACGAGACGCGAATCTCGTGCAACTGTCGCTAATGCAGAATCTGTATAAACCGCCGTGGGCGCAATTTGTGGGAGTTTAGACTTCACTCGGGAGGATTCCCCTCGCGCCATATCCTCGTCAGCACCGTCTTCGACCGCAACTTCGGGTCTGGGGCCCTGGCCGGTTCCTGATTTCTTATTCACTATGTGCGCAGCCATCCATGCATGATGCCCGGCTGCGCCCCTTCCGGGAGCAATATCGAAGGCACAACGATCAACACCTAATTCGTAAAACGAATGTCGGACATTCGGTACCGTCTCTGCTGGCACCGAAAGTGCATTGGCCACCTTAGCAGCGATAATATGGAAGCATGGATGTGAGGATGCATCAATGAAGTTCGTGAGCCAGAGTCGAATTGAGAGCTGGCTAGGACCAACGCTGCTTTTGCTAACTGCAGACCCCTTACCACTGCCATCACCTTCTGTTCCAAGGAAGTTGGCGCGCTGAATCAACCCCATACCTTCGAGCTGCTTCACGTAGAGCGAAATGGAACCTGAACTCTCATTTAGGAGTGTCGATAGGTCACGCTGACGAATGCCCAGCCATCGTTGGTATCCGATAGCTTCGAGCACTGCCCAACGCTTGGCATCCAGACGATTTACGATTCCAGTGTCTGTGAGCCCCAGGACAACACATCGGAGAGGGAACGAGGCAAAGAGCACAATAGAGCCGTCGTCAGGTGTTGCTAAGGCCAAGTCCCATGGTATTTCCTCCAAATCTGTTGGAGGCTGGATTGGCAATCCAGCTACGCCACTCATTGGGACCGGGCGCACTACGCGAGCACCGCCGTGCCCTGACATTACAGAGGGTCTCTGTCGCATGCAGCGTATCATTCCACCGTCCCGGAGACATGTGAGCACAAGGCGTTTGTCCAAGAGCAGCGGGTGAGCGAATGGGCAGTATCTTGCAGCAGCGCTTGTTTTGGGGCGAAACCCCAACGTATCGGGTTCGGCAATATCATCGAAGTAATCCGCCACCATGCCTTCAAGATCTTCGCACTCAGAATCAATGTAGCTGTGGGCATCCAGCTTGGCATAGTCTGAAATGAGTTCGCTTGCTATGAGCCACAGTGTCGACAGCGTGCAGCCCTTGCTGCCCTCCAGCGCAACTTCGCGCGTAAGCTCCGCCACGAAGCGTTCCAGAGCCATCTTGAGGGTCGCGTCGTGTGGCGCGGGCTAGCGCTGGTGATCGAGATGCAGGTCGCACACAGAGCCGAGAACGAGTTGTCTGCAGGACGGTCTATCTATATCACGAGTGAGAATCATGCATCGAGCCAAGTTAAGCTAAGACAACTTCACATATACGTCCATGGTGCGGATTTTCTCATCTGGAACGAATTTTAGTGGAAATCTCTGTGGATCCAAGCGGATACGCGCATTTGACCCATACCACTCGATTTTTCTGGCCACTCCGTATCGACTTTGCAACTCCAAGCTCCCTAAACCTGTTCCTACTACCTCGGGATCCGACGTCAAAAAGTCTGTCTTGAACCACATAAACATTAGTTTCGAAGAAATCTCACGGCAGTCGGGATTGGAACATTTCGAGCTGGGTGCGCCCTGGAATTTAGCTGCTTTTGCTGATCATGAGAGCACACAAAAGTCAAATAAACATTGTACTTTCTCTATTATTGATGGCTTGACATCACAGTGAGCAAACCTGGGCCTTCCTGATCAGAAATCGATGAGTATAGATCTGGCATGACACATTGGTAGAGCGCCGAAGCTGAACCAACAAATCCAATAATGGGTAACCGCCTAAGATTAGATCGTAGGAGACCATCCATACCAAGTGCGTGCAAGAATAAGAGGTGAGATGGCAAGGCCCAACAGGGAATCAACTTGCCTTTCAATGTCCAAAACTGGCGGTATTGGATTTGTGAGGTAAGTTGGGGTAATGCAGGCTGACTCGCCATCGAGGTAGGCAGTGATGGCAGGATCCTCGTCTAGAGCACCGAGTGCATTTAACGATTTGATGGTAAAGCTGCTGAGGCGAGTGAGGTCAATCGCATCTGGACCGAGTGCCTGATGGTGTCCCTGAGTGCCTCTCGAAGATCCCGATGAAGATATCGGGTACGGATTGATAGACACCAGGTGATCCCTATACACCTTCACATTCAGAGCCAGCTTAGCGAGATACTCATCAACCGAAGATCCAGTGTCCACCTGCTCTATATCCTGGGTCGTGGACGCGTCCTCTGCGCTCACTCGCAGCGAGGGACGTCTGGGTCCCAACAAGTATTTCGAGTCGAAGCCACCCATTGCACCACATTCACGGCCCTTCATGCTCGAGTACGCAATCACCTGTCCGCAGCGCTTCATCAAATTGCGCTTGGGATTATTATACTGTGGGTTCTCTTCCAATTCACGGAAGAGAATCCATGCCGGCTCAACTCCTGCAAGCTTGTCTTGGACACGCTTGATTTTGAGCTGTGGGAGCCAAGCGATTTCTGATTGCTGCCCATCAGTAGTTTCACTGGATGTCAACTTGCCGGCTGCTGTGGACGTGGAGGCCTGGTTTAGTGGACGGTTCGGACTCTTCGTCGTCTTAGCCCGTTGCATCCATTCAAATAAGGGTTCCTTAATAAATACGCTCAGCACGCTAAGCAAGAGCTCTTTCTCTTGCTGCAATGCACGCATGGCACATACCAAATCATGCTTGAAGATTTGTAGTGACGAGTGGGGGGTCCATACGTTCTGCAATTGGTGCGTAAGTCGGAATGGCATCAGCTCTGGAATCGGCAGGAGTGTGCAACCCGTGCCGAACGCGTGACCAAAGTCAATGCCCAAGACAGTGCCGTCGTTTTCATTTATCAGCATGTTGTCCGTGTGCCGATCGCCGATACCCAAGATATAAGAGCTAGCAGAGAGTGCTGCAAGCGATCTTCCAAATGACGTCCTCATACCAAGGAAACGCTCAATCTCACCACTGCGATGAATCAAGTATTGCTTCACCAAATCAGACGGGAGAAGCCGCTCGGCCTCGTAGAGGAATTGACGACAGTCCGCGTCCGGCCGACTGAACGAGTCCATATACACCAATGCCGGCGGTTGCTTCGGATTGCCGAGCCAGTTTCTGTGGTGTTCTGTGACCTCTTGGAACAAGTCGTTAGAAAGCCCACGGCGCACTAGCGTATTGCGGATCACACTGCGATACGGCATCGTATTTTCGACCCACTGGAGAATGCCGACAACGCTCGACATGGGCACTACCTGGTACACATTCAAGCTGAGGCCGATGTTGGAGGCCTCAACATCACGTTTGAATGCATTTTTCATGGTTAGGAATGCTTGCTGCACGCGCTGATCTAAGCGCAAGTCTTCCAACCCTTTCACCAAAAACGGATGCTCAATGCCATCCTTTGATGATATGAAACTTACCCGCTTGGGTCGCCGGATTGAGTTCATGACTTCAATGTCTGAAGCGCAAGAAGCGATGAAATGGTGGAGCTCAGGCTGTGGGCAAGTTTGACCATCGTATTGGCCCGGGATCTCCAATAGATCGCTGGAGTAGTTACCAACACCTCGTAAACTGCCACGACCCCAGCGCTGTTCACTCTGTGCGAGCCAAAGCGAGTATTCATCCAATTTAAAGGACCCATGCTTGATCTGCGAGAAATGACTTTCGACTGTGTGAGCCAATTCACGGAACTCATTTGCATTTAGTGGTTTGGTCTGAATAAAACCTGAACCATTTCCACCCTGAGACCCTTGCGAACTCAGTGATGCAGTCGGCACAAGACCCAAGAGCCGACGATTGTGAGAGCCTGTCATGGGATTACCAAAAGCAGCCTCCAGTACAAAACGGAAGCCATGTTCAAGAGGGGTCATCTTGGCAATATCTTCCTTTGTAGCCATCCCTGGTTCGATGATCTTCACTCCAGGAGAAGGACGAGCACCGCGAGTACGACGAGATGAACTTATCGCTGCCATGGCGACATTTGCCTGGCTCGTCCCGGCCAGTGCAAATCCACTTTGGGCTGCAGCAGTGAGGGCCGCTTCTGGCACGTGTGATAGGGAGCCCTGCATCGTGGTAGCGGCAGCAGCAAGACCCGCAGAACCAAAGGCCCAACGTAGATGGTGGAGGCTTGTGAGTGATCCGACACCCGGTCTTGACGTTTCTACCGTATCCATCCAAAACTCCTTGTACAAACGATGGATTTCTTTCTGAATAGGGGTTACTGTGGCAGGCTTATTTATCGAAGAGGCTGATGAGGTTTGGTTCACGAGGTCGTTTAATAACAACGCCGTTGCCTTGCTCCATTCTTTGAATCGATGCTCGGCATTCGTCATACCTTCCAGCGCTTTGATGAAGGCGAATGCCATATCATTCCGTAGAAGATCACTAATCTCCGCCAGGGCCACGCGAACATGTGCCCCTCGACCGGCCTCGAGTCTGCTGCCATCCGTACTCGTGGCTTTCTTGGTGACAGATGCCAGCGAGCTTGCTCTTGCAATCGCGGTTACCTGCTGAGTCGTGATATTGAAACTGTAGTATAATGCCTGAGGATACTCCACAGCCAAACGCTTCAGGATCGGCGCAACAAGAACACATTTCTCTGGCGTGTGAACAAGTGACAGCAATTGTGGGATCCATTCAATGAACATCCAAGACGGGATCAATGTTGTCGAGAATGGGACCTCATGAGCCACGGCATTGTAGGCGTTCATAGAAGCCGAGCTCGCCAGATTGGGGGAGTTGTGCACCTCATCTCTTTGCTTCCTAGCACGGAAGGCGCGAAGTAGGCGAGAGACAGAGTCTCGGTCGCGATGTGCAGACTCTGTGGCGTTGTTCCGTCGCCTCGCTAAAATGGCCTCAGTTACAGCACCGATGGCTGGATCATGAGTAGACTCTACGAGCGCTGCTCGTACTGGGGAGGTCAAAGGTGTACGCTCAACGATCTCAAGCACACGAGGGAACGAAGCTCGCGCCCGTGAACTTCCGAATGCCATGGCGCGGAGTGTGGCGCTTGTGAAGGTTTCTGAAAAGATTGCAACCGCGTCTTCATTGTAGAGATTACCAAACGAACTAATCGCGGCCTCGTCCATAGACCGAGCGCTGGGTTGATGGTAAGAACCAGTAGATGAGTTCGTCCCACGCACCTCCTCGAATTCACTCAATCGCCGTTCACAGAACTGAGCCAAATCTTCGAGCGCCAAGGCGTAGAGGCTATTCGCAGTCGTGGCACTTTGCTGCAGCTGAAGCCTGAATTCATGTTTGGCCACATCACCCGTGTGAATTGCCCCGGCATTTAGGTGAGTTTCTCCGCGAGATGTGGGAGAGATACTAGGAATATCTTGAGATGTGTCCTCCATACGCTCCTCAGAGCCTGCCTTAAGAACAGAGTCGACATCAACGCGATCCAACAACTTCTCGGACTTGACTTCACTTCGAGCATTCACATCATCTGATAGTCGCATGAGATAGCGCACAATCTCCAAGGTCTGATCTCTGCTCAGTTTGAGGATCTTGTGAACCTCAGCCATGGAGGTACCGAGCTTCGAGCGGTTATCCTTTCGACGTTTTTCAACCTGACCCTGCGCGGCCAGGCTTCTCTGTACCAATAGCTGCGGTGTTGCCGATATTCGCACAGTGGATGAGGCAGAACCCGAAGACTTGGCTTGGTAAGTTGTGTACATTCCTGTCGCTAAGTAATTGTCGTACAACCTGTCTGCTACCTTCCGTGCGCGAGCGAGCAGCAGATGACCACTCCAGATTAACCTGTTAAACTTGTACCGAATCTGCGCGATCTCAGCGAGCTGAAGCAGCGAGACGGATCCATCGGTCGATTGCTGGCAGCCTTTACCCATCAAAGGAGTTTCCGATGCCTTGAGTTCCGCGGGACAGAAGACCTTCGAGTCTACAAGGAACTGTTCGTAATCCGACCTCTGCCTCAAGAGCTCGACGACATGTTCGTGCAAACGTGCGATCGACGTTTCAAAGATCCTCATGACATTGCCGTCCGCTTCAGCAGATGTTGCAATTCTTTGTTGAATCGCTTCTGGGGAGCGTGCACGTTCAGCTGCCTGTTCGGCTAGTTCCTCGATCTGTTGAGAATCGATAGCCTCAGCTTTGTACGTGGCTCTGGAAATGGTTGTACGCGTGTCATCCTCCTCCTCATCGGCAAGATCAATGGCCGAGTACGCTCCTTTGTTCGGCTCAACCAGAGCGCGCTTTTTGGTGTGCGCTTTAGCGGTACTTGCATATCGGGCGAAGACTTTAGCGCGTGCTTGGTTGCTTTCGTGCTCAGTGGCACATGCAATTGTCTCAGAGAACTCTTCAGTTGAAATGAGCCTTGACACAGTTGCGCTCATGACACGTCTCAGAGAATGCTCTTCGCTTCCTAGCGTAACCTCACTTTTGTACAATTCAAGCTTAAAGTCGTCGAGCGATGAGAACCTCGGTTTAGGTCTGCTCTGGTCGCTAGCGGCCACGCTCTGAGCGTGAGAGTTAGTCGTCTCATACGACTCTTGTAATGCCATCATACGAGGGGTGCCTATAATGCCTGCACGCATTTTGAGCGCCTCAGCGCGAGCGAGGAACTTAGCTGAGGCGGGGTAAACGCGTGCGAGGGTGGCTGCGCGCGCGGCACGAGTGTACGTCGCTTGAAGCATCTCTTTACCCGTGGCGTACACGCGTTGAAAGACTCTTTCACGCAGCTCTAGTTGGCTCGCAACACTCTGCTGGTTACGGTTGTTGTGACCACCAGGGCACATAAGGCTTTCTGATAGAGAATCAGACACGATATTCTCACGTAGGAACGTCATGATTTCGTCGAAATACAGCTCACGTGAGGTGACAAGATCGTCCCAGAGATCAATTGAATCCGTGCTTAATGGGAATCTGCGCTTCCACTGCAGGAACAGATCCTCGGCGAGCAGCGCTCGAACCGACCATGCTGTAAGGATTGCTGCATGAGTGGATATCATTTTGATCTTATGAGTATCAGTCAGGTGACGAGTGGATTTGCTGAGATCGGGCCTCCACGTTTCTTCAGTTAACTCTTTCAGGCGTTGTCTTGATGCGTTCAATTGGGATCGACGTGACATGCCACTTCCAGGGAGTTCGATGGCCAGCCCGTCGTCGTGAATCACGCCACTATCAGCAGAGGACTCTCCAGCTGCGAAGCTCGATCCTAATATAGCCGCCTCATGAAGCAATATGTCCAGCACAGTCGCGGGGATGAGTACTTCTTTGTCTCCCGATACTATTGTGGAGTCTTTTGTCTCAATAATACTTTGGTTGCTCACAAATTTAGCAATAGAGCCTTGATCTTGCTGAGCCATAATTGCTGTCAGGGCCAATGACGCAGATCGAGATCGTGAGGAGCTGGGATGAACAATGTCAAGGAATTCATTCAACTCAGCGGCCCGTTGAAGAGCAGCAATAAGGGCTGCTCGCGAGTCGTTCCGTATGCCGAGGTGATCTGCCGATGTTACATGCTGCTGAACGGCTCCCGAGCGTTCAAGTCTATCCATCGAGGGCTCAAATGCCATATCTACTTGACTCGTAATATCGTCGTGAGCATACCCACTGCTTGAAAATGCACTCACTGGTGGAAGCGCCGTCCATCGTTCAGGGAAGCTTCTGAAGAAGCGAGTAACAAAGGAACGGCCCGAGATATAGTCAGGCGGTTCGAGAGCAACGCATTGGCGGGAGTGCTGCACCCAGCGTGTGGCACGTTGAACAGCTTCGTACGCTTTGAGGGCATCACGATACTTGGCGTGCATGCTCAAGTAGACTTGGGTGGGCACGATTTGTTGCAATAAATCCTTCGGAACGGGCTGACCGTTTGCTTTGAGAGAATTGGCCTGTGTAATCAAAGCATTCTGAGCCTCAACTTGCGGGGCAAGCGCCTCCATTTGGGCGCGAGCGGAGGCAAAGAGCGATGAGAGCTGTCGTGCTACAACTGTAAAGTGGGGCTCATAGAATGCGTCATTATCTCTATGCTTCTTGGGCATGTAGCGGGTGGTCGAGAAGAGCACAGCGAGGTCAAACCCGCAATTCTCTTCCAAGTATGAGCGCCTATCGAGCGAAGGCAACTGATAGAATCCGTTTGCTACGGACATAAGCAGTTCCTTATCACCGTCGAACTTATAAGCACCATGAGTAGAGCTGAGGCTGGCGAGCAGGACAGATGGCTCAACGCTGTAGTCAGTCTGAACGCCTTCTATCGCAGACGGACCCGGCTCAGATGTACCTGTGTCGGCGCCACGTTTCAGACTTGCCTGTGTATCCCGCACCAAGCGCTTCTGGAACACAGAATGGAGGTATGCGCTGAGCGCGAACTTGAGTGCCACCACACGACGCTCAGGCAGACGGAGCGAAGCGGAGAAGAAAAGCTTAATGGAGCCATCTGAGATCCATCGTGGCTGCCACAGTCCCTGGAAGTTTCCATCAACATCGCTTTCAAGATTGCGCCACAGAGTATCCCAATCACCCAGTGCCTTTAGACACGTCAGCCTCTCATCTTCCCACAAATCGAGTTCACGGGGAATAGGCAATAATGCTTCTTGCCAACTTTGGAGCGTCAAAACATGGGCCCGTAAACGACTCTGATCGACCTCTACCAGCGCAGGATCTCTCGGTTGTACAAGGTCTAAACGTTCCTTCTCTTTAGAAATAAGCGATCGGAGATGTTGGGCCTTGGCCATGACTCGGTCGTAAGAATTAAGTGCATCCTTGATAACCTGTTGTGCGGTCTCAAAGTCACGATTTAAAAGCGCTGCAAGAATTCGGTAAGAGGCAGGTCGATGACAGAATCTGAAGTGTAGTGCACGCACCAGGTGAGTTGCACTCAAAGTCGTGTAGAGCTTAGCAAGGTTATACCCAATTACATCGGAGGCTTGCACTACCGCCTTGCGATGCACCTCAATGTGGCCCAGGGCAGCTCTGCTCTGGCTTTCTTGGGAGGCCTGTGGCTCGCGCCCGCGTTTTCGTCCGGCCTCGAGTGCAGCGACACCGGTGCTTGGCTTGAGCCTGTACAGAACGGGTTGTAGAAGCGCTGAGTAAGATGCATCCACATATGTTAACGCTAGCTCCAAGAGCAAGACAGCCTCAGAAGGCGCTTTTGCATCCAGTGCTGCATTTGCGATTACGTGTACGTCTTCAAGCGACAGACACGTTGCGAGTAGCCACGGCGTCTCGGAATACACACGAAACAGTAGCGTAATCAAGGTATGCACCACAAAGGGTGGAGCATGCGCAATTCCAGTTGATATTTTCGCCAACGCTGACCCTCCCCCAGATTGCTGGATTGTGTCCTTTACAATTCCGCATCCGTAGGTTAGGAGTGCCTGGATTGAGGAGGTAAGCTCGTGGAGAAGAAGCTGGGCTTGTTGTGCTGTAATCGTAGTATTAGCTATGGTGACCTGAGGGGGCTGATTAGGTGAGCGATTGGCTGCGATTTGCGAACTTGTTTCGTGTGCTACAGCGGCGATGCTACTAAGTAAAGCAGTTACGACACTTAAGAAGCCAATGCGCGAAACCTCGGGATCCCCTGTAAGAGCGCGCAATGGCTTAATCACTTCTTCTCGTGTGATCCGGATCTCAGGGAAGAAGCCGTCGGAGTATTTGCCCATCAATTTGACTGTTGCCTGCGCTTCTTCGGCAAGAGCACGGTCGTATCGCTCCTTGTTCTTCTTCATCCGCTCTGCCTGAGCAATCCAATACTCTCGTTTGGCCAGCCTTGGTGTGCCTCGAACGCGCCTCGGGGGCTCATATTGACTCGGCTTGGTCGAAGGAGCAGCTACGGTTGCCACGAAGGATGCGGCCAGGCTGGCTTTCGCCAACTCGGAGTTGCCAGAGGTTTTGCCATTTGCTTGGGCCAGAGGTCGGGTTGCAACTACGCTTGCAGCAATCGTTGGAAGCATTGGGATTGCAAATCCGTCATCATCGACTGCAAGAGTCAGCGATGAGCAGATACTTTTCCTCTGAGCCTTTTGTGTCTCGTCATTACGCTCCGGGATTGGGAGCTGCTGCGCCTGCTGGCTACTAAGAATCGAAGCCAGTGCTTTGGTGCGTGCCTGCTTAGACCGCACGGTAGTCGTATAAGATTGTAACATCTCGTTATCTCTCGCACTATCACCTAGCGCAGCACGGCGCGCGACTGCACTCTGATTCACTGAAAGGTGCTGCGCTTGCCGGGCTCCTGGCTCAACTTTCACATTTGTGCGAGGCTGTGTACGACGAGCTTCAAGTTCGTGCAACTTTGTGCTTAGGAGAGCGGTGGGATCCGCTTGCCCGATGAGTGTGACAGCGAATTCGCCTGCTAAGTTGGCTTCAAATAGTGTGGAGGGCATGTTCCACGTGGTACCGGCTTTCGTTTCAACATCATCTTGTTCATCCTCGTTCGCATTGTCCAAAGCGGATTCTAGCTGTCTTTGAGTTCGATCTCCCTCCTGGATGCAGTGATAAAAGAATTCTGCCGAGCGCGCTACAGTTCGAGGCCTGAATACAACATCTAATAGCATGCCTTCGTCGCCGTTTGATGCCCTATTGTTCGATTGAGACCTGATGGAATCTCTGAGCAATGTTGCCGTTTGTGACTGCCCAGTTGCGATGGTTTGGGCGATCTCCTTCACGAGTTGGGACGAACGTAGCTGCGTCTTCAGCTGCTCCTTAGCAATCATCCTGCGGGATTCTAACGCAGCCTCATACTCTACTGAGCCTCTCGTGAAGGCAGGCAAGAAAGAATCCTGCATCTTCCTGTAGCGAGTTTCAATCTTTCGAGCACGAGTAGGCACATCAACCAACGGCTGCTGGAATAGCGGGGCTCGATTCTCCTTGGCAAGAGGATCAGGAGTCATCAGTAGGTATGCCATACTGCTAAGCCACTCACCACCCAAACGTCCCGTACCAGTTTCGCTGGACGGCTTTGGCTGATCGTTAGATTGAGTCGTTTGAGTCCTAGACAAATCACTTCCAAGAACGCTGGCAAGGCGCACCTCAGACTGGATATGACGTCTTCGCAGGTGATCGATATAGAGCTTTTCAGCGGGTGACCGGCACACTGCCCAAGTGGGCAGATCGCCCATAGAATTCCTGTCTGTCACGCCCTGCTCAGACTCCCCCCACCAAGCTGCCAAGCCTTGGCCATTACTCTCGGTGGACTTCCATCGTTCCGATGTGTCTGCAGATCCATCCGCAGGATTCGCAGCAACGGGACCGGGACTCGCATTCCTCCCGTTCGGAAGGGGGAAATATGCTTGGGCTAGAACCCGTAGCAAATAAAGGACGCGTTCCGTAGGACCTCGTGGCAATCTGCGTGGTTCGGTCCAAAATCTGTACAAGGAATCACGGATGTGTGGATCTTCATCTGAGAGACCCTCAAGGAGGTGAATGCACACAGCTCGTACAAGGGAATTCGTGCGAATCAGCTTTGCACATTGGGCAATGTATCGAAGGAATATTGAGGCTTCGCCGCCAACCTGCACTGCATTACGTATCCACGCGACGTCTGAGTATCCTAGTGCAAGGCCTGCAGGCGGAGGTGACCTCGCTTCTGGTACAAACCCGTATACCGGCAATCCGGATGGTCCCACCGGCAGTGAGAAGCCAGCTTTTGCCGAGAGATGAGCCGGTGACCTATCTTCCCACAAACGAGTAGTTATTACGGGCACGTGCGAGATTCCAAGACCAAGCCCTTCCTGAGATGAGCTCAGCTGGAGTAAGCTCTGGCCTGCTGTTTGCGCTTGCACAGCCACTGACCTGAACATCTGTTCTTCCTCTGCATCAGGTTCCAACACGAATTCTTTGTCATATTCATATTCTAGTTCACCTGCATACAATTCTCGATAAGGATCAGTTGGTGTTGGCCCCAGGGAGCTCAAGTTTTCAACATCTGACATCAGGTCGCCCGAGAGACGGTCATCGAGCGAAGCAAAGTCCAAGTCTTCGTAGGCCCCACCTGCTAAACCACCAGTAGCCGGGTTGATTACTCCACTCGATATCAACCGCTTGATCTCTTTCTGCAGATCCATGTCGTGTTCAAGTTCAAGAAACACTTCTAGTGCTTCTCGATCGCATCTTGGGTTCGAAGCCAAATCCGGAACCAGTTCCTTCAGCGCTTGCACATCCATTTCCAAGAGGATCTCTCGCCTAGCTGTTGAAATATCCTCTTCTGTTGGTGATGCCACGCGGGCTTTGGCTCGATTGATGGACAGGTTCAAAAGCGCAAAATGACGCCTGAGGTAGTCGTTGAACTTGAGGAGTTGCCGCCTTCGTCGTGCCATGATGCGTAGGCGGGAATACCGCTCACTCTCGCGGATCAGATCTGTCGCATTACTTTGCGCTGCTTCTGAACGAAGCCCTCGAGACATATCAAGCGCCCGGAACGCCAGCTTACTATCTACCAGGTGCAGGGACCGAAGGCGTCTGAAGGCAGGCTTTTTATCAAAGATCGTCATGAGAAGTCGGTAGAATGTATAGCGCACGCGCGGATCCGAGTGATGCGGGCATATTGCAAAAAAGACACTGAGCAGCTCGGCATTGCGCTCTGGGTCAGTCACATACATGATAAGATCAGCCATGAGAGTAAGGAGGCCCAAATGAGTCTCGGCATCGTAGACTTTGGCCTGCGTCTTAATTGATGTTAACACGGGCATTAGGACTGGCAAGAGCAGTTCTTGGACAATCTTTGCAGCGACGCCAAGCTTGTCACCTGCCGCGCGTGTTGTACCTGCCTGCAGACTGCCATCATTCATTTGACTTGAGGGTGTTAGAGTCGAACCGAGTGTTGCGATTGAGCTGCCAATCGAGCCCCATTCATTCACATGTGTGAGTGGATTAGAAACTCGAAGTTTGCTTGGGATATTTTCGCGGTAAGATGATGACAAGAGCTTGAAATACCAGTGAAGGATGCTTAGGCTCCGACTCATAGATAGGCCCTCACGCACTGAGAGCCCAGTGGTAACCAACGTGAAGAGCATGTGGTCCAGAATAGACTGTCCACCGCAGAGGCAAACTTTGAACAGGATGGTGCAGAAAGCGTTGACGTTTTCGCGATACAGCTCCCGTAAGCAATCCCTCAACTTGTCAACTGCTTCATCACGAACTTGCATGCACCCAGGTTTCAAATGGGCTACAGATGGCGCAGGACTGAGTAGGAGCGCCTCAACGTGATGCAGTAAGGCCCCGAATGCTTCTGCCGCGGGTTCCATAAGCGAGGCGCTGGTGAAACATGCAAGTGAGTCGAAAAGGGCATCAAACAAAGCTTTGTAAGGATGACTTACTAGATCATGAGAGTTGAGCATAGTCGCTTGCTGGTACCTTCGACTCTGAGGCAATGAGTTCGGTGTGAACCCCTCGAATTCTAGAGGCTGTACGCGGTGAACAAGAATTAACGTGAGCAACTCAAAACCAACCGGTCTGGACAGATCAGGGGTTTGTGCTGCACCCTGGATATCCACTTGGCTATCCCTACCCGTACTGTTTGCAGGTGTTGTGTCTCCAGAGCTATTGGCAGCTGCCTGGAACTTGGCCTCCGCGGTGCTCGACATGGAATCGGAGCGGATGTTTCCGGATGAACCTATCCCTTGCTGACCTCTTTTCTGCACAGGAGCACGCAGGTGAGCTACAATAGGTTTCATGGATACGCATGCGCGGAAACCCCATTTCTGCAGCAGGAGTCGAATCAAGTCGATATTCGCTCTAATTGCCGATGGTCGGTCGGCACCTGACAGCTCTCGATCCCAATCAGCTGCTACCTCAAACAGCTTTTCGAGGAATCTTGCGACAGCACGTACTTGGATAGGATCCTTTCGATCTGGGAGGAAGCTTACCCAATCAAGGAACAAAAATGCAACGTCACGCAGCGGGTATCCGAAACCCTCAAGGCAATTTTCAGACCGTGGCGCGCAGCAAAGATCAACTAGGGGAACGAACAAGGAAGGCGCATACGATTCAAAATATTGAGGGCGGTTCACTATGATTTTCGCAACGAACCATCGTACCGACGGATGCAGGGTCGAGGATGCTATCGTGCACGCCATAGCGTCCACAAATGCTGGGGTGTGATTCGGAGTTGCTGCCGCTGCCGCCGAGATGTCTTCGGAGTATGTGGCAAACAAGTGATCAAGGACCAAGATTGTGAATGCCATGGACGGAGTTAGATTGAATACATCTGGATCCAGGCGCAGTGTCTCAAGAAGTGGGCAATCCAAACCAAATCCCACGTCCAGCAAAGGTGCACCTTTTCCATCTGCCGCCGCGGCAGGAATGACAACTTGATCAAGGAGGGTCTTTCGACCCTGTGGTTGCCCCTCTGCTCCTGACTGTGTCAGCTGCGATAGCAGAAGTGGCGCGTTTAGCACGATATGCTTACCCTTACTACGTGTCTTTGGGCGAGCTGACGGTCGTTTCACGAGCTCAGTGATGATCTGAGAGGCTTGTGAGTCTAGGTCCACGACGTAATCACCGCCACTACTTGAGCGGCGCTGTTGGATCTGCATTAGGGTACTCTTAAGCTTCACTCGCCTCGCTGCGGACGAGACGTCTCCAATAGAGAAACCGAAGCCAGAGCTGACCTTCTCTATCGGCGTGATTAGATTCTGAGTAGCGAAGGAAGATCTGAAGAAATCCTTTTCCTCGAAGACATATCTCCCGCTCTGCGTCTGTCGAGGAGTGGTATTCTGCACTCTTCCACCACCTTGCTGATCTTCCTCGTTTGCAAACCCAAAGAAATACTCCTTAATTGCCTCTGCTTGCATCTTAATATGCTTTTCCTGAGACTTTTTCGCTAGAACGCGCGCTCGTTCAAGTCGTGATTGCCATCTCAGTGCAGCACCCTTTAGATTCAGCCCGACTTGCAGTGTGCCTGAGTCTCCTCGATGACTTGGATCACGGATATCCATGAGCATTTTGTTGGTCGCGACCATCGAGGACTCTAGACTAAACTTGAGCACAGGTGGATGCGAGCAATCCACGAGGAACTCCCAAATAGCGGTTTGAACCGTGGGATCCGCCAATGCCATCCCTGATAAGACCTTATACGAGTTTTGTGTTCGGAGCAGTGCCGCACAAATGCAAAGATGCACGGCACTGCGGAAGCTTGCATAGGCTGAGTGAATCGCCATCGCGTCCGAGAGCTCCAGGTGCGTTCTATCGTTAGGGCTCTGGACATTATGCGCAGCGGAGCTACCAGCAGTTATGGACCATGCGCTCGCAATGCTCTCGCCACTCATACTTCGCTTGATCCCGAGCACGTCAGACTCTTCGTTACCAGACTCGCCTAGCCGCGCTGGACCATCCATAAACCGAGCGATTGGTGGTGGAGTCGCCTCAGGGCATGAGAGGCGGCGATGGGTCAGCATCCCGCGCAACATGTCTTTAGCAACAACACCCATGGACTCTAATTCTAACTTGCTCAACCGACCGAATGCAATCGCGAGCAGTTGATATTGCAGTTCAGCTTGTTGCAGCAGCAGGATCCTTTCGTTTACATCAGCGGCAGAGCGAAGCGGAAGCGGCACCGTCGCTGTAGCGTCATTATCAGGAAGGGTAAGTTTGGGATTCAGCGCCTTCGATACAATTCCGTTGGAATGGCACAGGAAGAAGTGATAAACAACGACCTTTGGGGCCTTTCGGAGCATTGGTAATAGGATCGCATCCGTTAACCAGAGTCTTGCGTTATTATTCACATCCGAGTCGAGCTTTGGGTCGCAAACGTCGCTATAAACCTCATGCACAAAATTCATTGCAAATCCAAGCTCAGGCGGCAGCAAGTGGTCTTCGCATTCTTTTCGCAATTGCTCAGCAGCTGCCAACTTCTCCTCGAGCACAGAGTGAAGGCCACGCAAACTTGGAGCATCGACTGCCTTCGCTTCAAGTTCAAAGGCTTCTTCCAGAGCCGATCGCGCTTGACACAACTTTGGCTGGTACAGCTGCAGGACACGTGCATTGCATTCGGCGACAATTCCTGCATAGCGCGAGGGGACGATTTGCGTCTCGGTTGTGGCGTGCCTCTTAGGCGCTTCGGCTGCCGGTGACTCAAGTTGCAGTTCCTGTGACAAAAGATTGCTCTTATCGAGGACATTATCCACCAACCTTGCAGCCGCTGCCATGATGTGGGATGCGAAAATGTGCGTTGTTTCGCGGAAGGTTTGAAGGAGGACTCGCAGCAATATTAGACTGCAGCTCTCGGTCAGCGCATCCAGAAGAGCATGGAAAAGCTCAGAATAGGCAAAGTATTGCTCGGTCAGTCGTACTTCCGCCGATGATTCTTCATCCGAGCTACTAGCCGCCTGTGCTCCTACGCCACCGACACTGGCTTGGTGCACCTTGAGGAACTCAGTCGACTGTACGGGGAATGGGTATCCCACGAGCATCCTGCGGACACGCGCAACGAAGAAGGCACTAATGATTTCTGCATCCAGTAAAGTGTTCACGATACGTTCGAATCCATCATTGTTAGGACCGGTGGGTGTGAGACCGAAGCTACACCCATGCTGAACGTGTGGAAGCTGCATCACAAAGAGCAGCTTGCCTAGCTGCGCGATACCAGCTTTTCGAACTTGGGTAGGCGATTGGCGAACCGGCTCTAAGCAAGCCAACACTGAGGCGAGGAATGCGTCGCGCGAGGGGGACGCAGACTCCAGCGCCAATGGGAAGGAGATACGGCCAATCTGCTCGAAAAAATGCATCAGGGTGCTCTCAAGCGTCAGTGCGCTCCCTGACGGCGCAGGCCCACGTGCTCGCGCAAGGAGAGTTAGCATGAGCTCCACAGATGTCTTCATCTGAGTTCTCTCCGATGTAACAGCATTCACCACACGTTGCAGAAGACCTTTCTGAACGTCTGACTGGGAGCGCAGCTGCACAAGTGTAGACATAAGCTCCAAGCGTCTCTCCCGAAGTTGCGTGAGCGATCGGCTTAGGTTGGGGTTCGAGAGGACAGATGAGATCCAACTAGTAAAGGGGAATGCTAGACAATCAGGCTGCGGAACCATCCAACGCAAGACCGGAGCGATCACATCACTGACGTGACGAATGAAACCCTGAATCTCCCGCTGCAACTGGATCCCTGAGCTCATCTCGCTGCTCTGGTGAACTGATGCTTCACTCAAAGCATTGGCATTCTCTCCAGTTTTTTCGGATGACAAACCCAATGACTCCTCCATCTTCGCAATGACTTCATCCTGATGCGGCAAACGCTCATAAAGATGCACGTACACTTTCCAATGCTCACTTTGGGGTTGAACGGCAACTGCATGACCGGTTTGGTTACCTGTCATGAACGCCTCATTCATTTGCTGAGTCAATGTCACTCGTGGATCAACAGCAGGAGATTCAGCACCCTCGTGAGCGTTCGCCCGCATAACTGCTACATCCTGACTCTGTGTCACGACATACGCCTGCGATAACATGGGAACTTCCCCTTCAGAGGAGTCTGTCGACGGTTCGGGCTTGAGTGAGGCCCCACTAATTTCCCTCAACAGGGTCTGAACGGTTTCTCCGAAGGCATCCACCATTTGCTGCAGAACCTTTTCAAACATTGTAAGGAAGGGAGAGGGAACCCATTCACCGGACTGAAGTGGTGGAGTGGGGAGTGTGTTCAGGACATCAGAGACCCATAACCTATTGGGATCTAGTGTTTGACTACAGCTCATAATTTTTCGTGGGAGCTGCCCTTGAATTGATGCGTAGATAGGATTTCCCGTGTGACTTGTAAGTAGTGAGGCCATAAAACTCACGTGTTCTAGCGGAGCAAACCCTAGTAGAGCTAGAGGCAAGAGCACCGCGTTTCCTCTAGTGCCTAAGTGGCTTTCAATAAGATCCTGGAAATGCTGCATAATAAGAGACGACCCAAACGGATGATTTTTCGTTGCGTAGCCATCAAGCTTGGTATTGCCGTCAAGTGCGGTAATCGCCTGAATAATGGTGTTGACTGGTACGTTCAAGTCCAATGCGAGCTTAATCATTACAAATGCGCAATGCAAGACTGTTGGATGCACATTGCTAGATCTTACACGGAATTTGGACGGGTCCGTTTGCGATGGCTGCTGCGCTGGCAGCGCGGACCAGAGAAGTCGCTGAGCATCCACGAGAAGGCGCTGTGTGAAGCGTTCGCGATACGATGAAACTTGGTTGCTTGCTACCTTCGCTCCAAGACACGCATCTATGATTCCAAGGCGCCAGAGACTAGTGACACCACGCACGACTAGGCTCAGTTCTGCTGGATCTGGAAGACCAAATGCTGTACCACTGTGGATCCATTTCGCCGGCTTTTCGGATTGTTCATTAGCCTCAAAGGATGAAAGGGCCGGTAATACGTCCTTGCGCATGATGACTTCGTCTAAGCCGTACTGCTGGAGGGTCTTCACAACGTGAGATACCGCATTGACTTGCGGCAGCATAACCTGCTTCGCAACACCTTGAGGGCTGTCTCGAGCCAGCTTCCCTAGCACCTCGATTAACTGGCTGGATTTGTTATTGTCGAAGAGAAGCGCCGCTAGTTCAATCGCAGCTGGGCTAGATTCAGATGAGTACACTGATACTACAGTGATGCAACCATCGAGGATCGCGCGTAGTCCTTGGCTGGCACAGAGCTGGATGTCATTGCGAACAATACGCTCAGCTTCGAGGGGGGCTGCAAACACATCATAGGGTCGCGGATTCGATGACTCAACTTTCGGCAGTCGGGTCGAGATATCTGGCTGGGATGAAATGTATCCATTGGGATCGTAGCCAACAAACGCTGGATTGAGGGCTACGCGAAGCAAGAAAGAGATTGTTGACTGAGACATGAGAACTCTCGCCATTGCTTGGAAGCTGAATTTCTGGCCAGATTCTGGCACTGGGTCAGTTACTGTGTCGTCATATTTGAAGCCCTGCAATGTTGCTCGATATTGGTGAATGCAGCCATACGCACATCCATAGGCAGAGTTGAAGATCGCGTTGTATAGCGATATGTGCGGAAACAGGTTCTGATGTCCCAAGGTGCTCCCTCCTCGGGAGAACGCCCACAAGGGATAACGTTGGTATAGAAAAGTAAGTAGACGCACAACCTGTTGAGCACACTGACTCTGCAGCTCAAGTAGCTGTGGGGTCATCGAGGAAGGAGCCAACTCAAACCACGACCGTACACCACGATCATACATTGCTCGGATTGCCACTTTCTCGAGCGTTGCGCGTCTAGACATGCTATTGGACGCCGTATCATCATTCGATTCAGCGTCGTACTCATTTGAAAGTTCGATGAAGGTCAGAATGGCTGAAAATAGCAAGCTTGGCATCGGATTTGGATCTTTGAGGAGGCTCACAGACTGCCCTCTAAGTCGAGGGGATGCTACAGAGGGGACATTCTCAAACAGTTGCTGCGGGGTCGCAAGTTCGTGGCGTAGAGTATCAAGATAAGCCTCGCAGGCCGCAGCTAATGATGCTAACCAACGTGATATGGTTTTCCCAAGGTGAGCTGGATCATCCGCACGCATGACGCGAGATGCAAATCGAGTATACGAGCTTGGTACCGAGGAAGGGAAGATCTCGCGTAGAATACATAACGGAGGCACTAAAGGCAAAAACTTATCTAAAAAGACATCTGTTATGTGAATTGCATCGGCGTCATCCTGCTCTGGACTGGCCTGCGAGATCACGGTTGAACCAGACTTACGGCTGGTTCTCTCCGTTAGATCTCCGCTAGCGATATGTGCATTGTCGTCTGTCTTAGCCCTTAGTCTGACAGCATAAAGCTTTGCAATTATGGTCTGAAAATACCTCCTAGAAACGGTACCCGCCACCAATGCGCGGCGCTCCAGGACGTCTTGAACAGCAGACCAGCCTAGTTCTGCGGCAAATCTTTGAACCCAAATAGCACTTGAGACAAAACTTCGCTTAGAGAGATGAGAGGACCCAGCTGAAGCTGGACAGCCAATCGATGATTTAGCAAGCTCAAGCAAACTCAGTGGGACAGGTACTTCAATGGCCCCCCGCTCGGGTTCGATGACTCCTGCCTCAACGCCGGCATAAGTTGCCGCTAGATCCAAGGCAGCTTCTGACTCCCTCCACGTTCCTTGGAGCTCCATGCGAGCTGTGAGCCTAAGAAATAGCTCAAATCCTTGCCGACGGAGCGTCGGATGACTTGACCCTAGCAGCCGGAATAGGTAGTTCGCAAAGGTGAGTGCATTCAGCTCCACTGCTGCTCGAGTCATGCGGTGCGAGGACATTGGCGACGCTTCGCCTTTCTCACTACGCTCTCCTTGAACAGCTGAAGCATTCGATAACGCGGGCTCCATTGACACGTCTAACATGGAAATACTCTGGTCATGGATCATGGACTGATCGCTCATGCGAGGGTCAGAAGGGCTAGGACTCGCCGCAGGATGCCTAGACAGTAGGATAGGGCTGCCTTTCTTGTTTGCTTCGTTCTGAGCCTCTCCGAGATCCGATGAATGACCTGATGATCCGTCATTTGTAACGGGCATAGATGGCTGCTCAAACGGGAATTCGGAGATGAACGATTCCGATAGAACAAAGAATTGACTTGCGATTATCTCGTCTTCATCACTATCCTGCAAACTTACTAGGGATTCCTTCAAGTCCCTCCTGAGTTCATGCTGTTCGCCACGCTCCTTCTCACCCTCTTGATGCATTTTGCCCAAACCGACATCTATCGGTTGCGAACTGTGAGGCTTGACCATCGGAACGATCACCTCTGAAGATGGATCAGGGCAGACTAGGCTCAATGAAAACAATGCGTGAGAGTCATCGACGATTCGTTTCGACATCTGCTCATCTCGTGGTACACTTTGGGATACCAACAGATTACCCTTGGATGCTCCATCTCTAGATCGACCATTGCGTCTTCGGAGTCGAGGTTCTGATTGAGGGATCTGCATAGTATATACGGTATCCTCTCTAGCGGCGGGCGCATAATCCAGTCTGGGGATTAACATGTCCCAAACACGCTCTCCCTTTTGAGTGCGAGCAAGCATGATCGACGAAAGCTGTCGCAACGCGTCAAGAATTGCCTCAGTCGCACTTTTCAGAATGAGGTTTCCTTCATTCAATCGTGCATGAGACTCACGTGCACTTCTGTCCTGCACACACTGTGACGGACCTTGTGGCAAATCCGGCTGATTTTCAGCATCACTACTCAACAGCGGTTTTGAAGGTGATGTTGCCGCTCCCGTAGAGGCCTGTAATGCGATGGTTAGCGCATACAAAACGGGCAGCAAGCAGGACTTTGCCAGCTTGGGGGTCGTCGCGAATATTGGAGCAAGCTTGGACAGCGCAAGCGCTGCGCCAGAGCGTCCGGCTGGGCTTCCGTGCTGTACCAAGTGGAGCAACCTTCGGATGCATTCGAAGGCTATTGAAAAGTCTATTGTTCCGTCTAACCCGTCCACCTCCGTCTCTGTGTCTTCAAGGTGCTCCATTGAATCCTCGACAAGCGTCGCGGATTTCTGTGTATGTGGTGCCTTCGGCCGACCGAACCGGATTAGACGTAATGCATCTGCTGCATCTTGATCGTTCCCTCCGAATCGAGATGCACTTGGAGCTCGTGAAGCATAAAGATGGCTCTCCGTAGATCCATCCATGATTGATCCATCCGTGCTTGCGCGTCGAGGCACTCCAGCCTCGCTCTGCTTGACGCCATGTTGTTCGGGTGCATCGGCGTCAAGCGACTGCCTGAAAGACAAGAGATCCCCTGCTATACTTGAGTTGAGATCGAGCCTGACCTTTGGTAGTGCAGAGTGTAGGACGCTAAGGGCTAAGCGCTGCCTTGTTTTCGCAGCATGCCGACGACGAGCGGCTTCGTACGACTCGAACTGTGACTCGGGGCCTGTACGGGTCCGTCTGCGGCTCTCCAGTAGCACATCGGGTAGTGAGAGGCTAGAAGAGCATGATACTAGTTCAACGAGCAGGTCAATCGCTAGGTCTCTTAGGGTGCCTTGGGTTACATCACTGCATATTTCGAGTAGCGCATTCATCATCCAGACCAGCTCACGCGAGAAGTATTCGCCTGATTTAGCCGGAACAAGGCATAACCAATGAATAACTTGGGTCAGCAACGGCCGGAACAACTGCTCAGCAACCGCATCAGCATCTACGCTGAGGCGAAGAATCGCTGAGTGAATCGCAGCGAAGGTCATGACTCGGGCATCATACTGTTCGGAAGTAAAACCCACGCTGTCAGGGTGTTGCATAGCGCTTTTTGCAAGGTGCACAATCGCACATGAATACAAAAATTCGCAAGCCGCGACCTTCATCTGTCGTGAGGCTGAACCCAGCGCCAAATGGACAGCACGGGGCACAAGTTGGATGAGCGAAAGCCGGGTGAGCTGGGCCGAGTTGTAGTGGTGAAGATCAATATTAACCAAGGTCGAGGCTTGAGACTCACTGAGCTGCGTGTTGAGGTTTATCACACTCCCTTTTCCGACAAGTCGGCTGAAGTTGGCAAGAGAGAGCTTGCTGACAGCTTGGATTGACTTCGCTAGGAGAGGCAGCTTTGCGAACGCTAATGAGTCTGCAAATGAATTTGACCCAGAGTTGTAAGGCACCAGTGCCCTCGGGGAGGAACTGCGTGCTTTGCCCAACTCAGGAGCCAATTTACCTACGTCTGGTGTTGCTGTGCTTTGTGACAGTATGCTAACCTTGCCGTAGCCACCGAATCTTCCGAGGAAAAGCAACATGCTTTCGACGATCTCTTGCTGGGGGGACTGCCTGACGTTCGACCACCCTTGTGCCCCAGACAAAGCCCCTCCACGCACACTATCAAGAAGTTGTGCATCGGCGGCAGATTTCACCTTGGCACTGGACAGCTGGCTGCGATAATTTGATTTACCTCTCCAAGTTGATGCTTCGAGGTCTTCGGCCTGTTCGATAGCAGCCATAGCAATGGGAGAATGCAGGAAATAGGGCTCGAAGTATGGTGTAATGTATGGCAGGTAAAGTAAGACCTGCTGAGGGAACCATACTGACCACTTCTCAAGAGCCCCCATAGCCTGCTTTGCTGCAAGAGGTAGTGCTAAGCCAAGAAGCAATCCATGCTGGACTGCGGGAAGCAATAAGTCCAGATCAACAAGTACCTTTGGCGTTGAATATAACACAAAGAGAATCGATAAGAGGAGCTCGTTTCGTACCAATGTTAATGACCTAACTTGCCGTTCTAGATAAGCAAGGATGCATTGAGCGGTTTGGATTCGGAGCTCTTGCGTTGGACTGAGTCGATCCGTTTGATCCTTCTTTGCTGTCCCACCTTCATCCGAGATCGGCAGCGAACTCTTCGGCGGACGCAGCTCCGACCTGTCTGCAACGGGGACCGAGCTTTGGCCCCGGTCAGAGCGAAGCTCTGTCTGGGACCAATGATAAGACGCATCGGCTTCATCACCTTCGCGGCAATCAATAGGGACTTGTGAGCTCTCTGCTGCGAGGATGGCAGCATCGTTGTCATCGTCTTGCTCGTTGCCTCCAGGCTTGTCTGACGTCCCTTCATGTGTGTTCAACGTCGTATTTAGCAGATCAACTAAAGGAGACGACAAGCCCAACTTCTCATCTTGTTGCGATTTGGTCTCCTCGACACTCAAAGCATCTGCTGCAGCTTTCACGGCCTTTCGAGCGGCTGTGATCGCCGAAATATTTAACAACCCTGCACGACGGTGAGGATCCTTAAGAATATGAGCGACAGGCGCAAAGAACTGGCATTCTTGTGCGATGCGCAGCACAACGCTCATTACTTTGTGGAATGCACTGATCAGCGGGTGAGAGCGAGACCAATCAGCGAGTGATTGCGCAAGCACTGGAATCCAACGCTGTGCCCACACATGCAACGGTTGACGCGAAATGGAGAGCGCCTGCTCAAAACTAGTCGACGGCTTTGACGAGTTACTGGGCATACCCAATGTCATAAGCTCTTCCAAGCCTGACGATGCATCTAAGTAAGGAGCCGTTGACCACGAGGATAAGGTTATCGTATTTCGACCTAGCATAAAGGCGATGGTAAAGTCTACCGCCTGAACAAACACTTCGAAATCGCTTTGGCTGCGAGGCACCAAACCTGTAGTAGTTCCACGCAGAAATGCTACTTCCTCTGCGGAGGCTGTTTCATCGAGTAGCACAGTAGAGACCTCATCCAGCGGCGACAGTACCTCTTGATCATGTGGTATAGTCATTCGGTTCGTGGTAGAGACCTCGTAATTAGAGCCCTGTGTCCCCCTTCCTTCGCCTTCTTGCACAACCTTCGTGCCATCCGTTAACAATGAAGTTGAAATATGCTTACTTGGTACGAGCTTGAGGTCCAGAGATCCAACCAAGCGTATGAGCTGTGTAATAATGCGGTCAAAGATTGCACGCCGACAGTAAATGCCTTCTCGAGGATCCAATCCAAGTCGGCGATACCAGAATAGTGGCTGCCCAAGACGACTTCGGGCCAGCACTAGCCCGTGCCAGAGTTCCAGGTATTCGTGCCAGCTTGGAGTCGAGTACGGCTCTCGAGCTTGCCCATCGCCACCGGACACGACGGCTTCTGCGGTCAAGTCTGCGACAGCCTGCTCGATTATGTCAACATCAGTGTCGTTCGAGGAGGGTTCTCGACGATTCCAATCATCGCGCAGGTTTGGTAGCAAAAATCCAACAGGATGATTGGCAGTATTTCGAGATGAAGTCATGCCTTGCGGATCAACTTGAGATGCAGAGGAGGGCCGGGGGAAAGCTTTATCTATCGAAATCGATGCAAACGCCCTTTGAAACGCCTGGCGAAGCTGTTCGGTCTGTGCAAGTGCCTCCTGAATGGCAATGTCATCAGCAAATCCGTCAGGAAGCGATTCACTGTTGAATCCGGTTCCGGGTCGAGGATCAATATACGAAAGACGCGAACATGCGAGCATGATGGCAGGTGGAATGATGCGGTCAAGCATACCAGTGAAAAGGGTTTCATCGCGGGCCACTACGACAAATAACGCTAGCAGTGCTTCAATGCTCCGCCTGCGGCGAGATAATACTAGTGATGGAAATGCAAGAATGAACTGCGCGATCAAAGCACTCACTTGCTCGTTGATGAGACTCAGGATGTTGGATCCAAATGACATGACTCTAGCATGATACCGCTCATCTAACATCTTTTCCCCAGATTTACTGCTTGCTGTTTCATCGGCAATTTCAGTTTGCCTGACTCGTTCTAGCAACGCTGCGAGCGGTAATATTTCCATTAGCATACTGCCAATTGACAGGAAGAATGCAGCAAAATGCGAAGACATGATCCTGAGCACATGATTTGATTTAAAGTATACTCGCATGGCAGTGCCTAACACATCCTCTAGCAATACAACCAGTCGTCGGGGTCCCCATTGGAGAGCAGTTGCCTTGGCAACGTAACCGAGAGCCCGAACGGCAAGTCCGAGCCTCAGTGAGGCAGTATGAATTTCATGATCGGCTGAGGCTTGGCTCCCGCCCTGGGCAACCAACGAAACGTTTGTGTACGGATTACCGGATAGAATTGTGTTTTGTGCACTCGTGATGATGGCGGTGAAGTCCTTAATGATGTCTTCCAGCAGAACCCTTGCTCTCTCTTCTGTCAACCCGGAATTGTCTGCAGGTTCAATTACATCTTCCTTCCCTTTACGTGACAGGATTGTGGCGATCTCTGCTCCCACCTGCGCGATGACATTTTCCAAAGCGAGCGCTGCTGCGAGCCCCACAACGTTGTTGCGATGGCAGGTGAGGATGTCTAACACTTCACGGACCGTGTTGAGATGCTGAAATAATTCTGATTTGAAGTGATGCGCGTGGCGTGCCATAAATCGTAGCGCCGCTCTAAGTAGATCATAACGGCTTACTGACGCATGGGCATAAAACTTCACGCACGCAAGCCAAAAGGGGAAGATTGTCTCTGGCCGATGCTGCGGATCTGGGTTTTCTTTGCTTACAAGCGATGGAAAACTTGCCATAAGGCTGGAAAGCCCTAGGAAACAACCTTCGACGACCTTTCTGTCGTCGTCTGAGTCTCCCTTGGAGCTCTTTGTCATGAGCGCCTGAAGAATCACGTTAAAGACGAATCGTGCAAGCTCATAGTTGTTTGCGGCGTAAACCTCAGGGTGCCACTCCGCCTGTGAGCCTAGTACTTGTAAATACTGACCTCTCACAGTCTTCGGTGCGTTGGCCTTCAATTTCTTCCATTCACTGATCAGAAGCTCGATTACCGCCGCTGGCTGTGCTTCCGGGGGTCTGACCCATTGCAGTCTCGTGGCCTGTACCGTGTCATACAGCGTCAGCGCCTGGACTTTGCATGCCGCCTCAGTATCCGTGCGAATAGAGAGAATGGCATACTTCTCAATTGCCGGAAGGTGCTGGTGCAACGCGCTAAGTTCAAGTGTGGATGTCAGCTGTAAGACATACTTCAAAAGAGCAAGCCTCGTTGCAGAGTAGTCGCTCTGCCCAGCAAGGGAGAGCTCGTGCGTGCGCAGCAGACTGAACGGTGATGCAAAGATATGAGACAATAGCACATCTCGGTCCTGACTCGAAAGCAACGTGAGGTCGATATCAGCCAAAGACTGGAGGATCGAGCATTGCTTATTGGCGTTGCGTGAGTCACGGAAGCTGATGAGCAGATCCTGCAAGCCCTGACCAGACATGACTGAAGAGTAGCCTATCAGAGGTGCGTCTGCGATAAACTCCGTATTAGCTACTACAGTCGAGCTGAGTGCGTGTGACACGCGTCTTGTTTACTCTCGGCCTTTGCCGCCAAGATCAGTATGAGAGGATTTCCTCTACAAATAGTTACAAAGCACGAGGGTTATGAGCGAGATCACAGACTGATACAACATGCCCAAGTAAGTTGTATTACCCTATTATTTTACTTTCACACGGGCACAAATCCAATCCGGAGATCCACGAATCCAAGCATTATGCTCACCCAGCGAGATTTTATCCAACCAAGCTGGCAGCAGAGCAGAAAAATGTCTGACCCGACGCACATAACCGGGATGGGCATGACATTGTGCATTGTCCATGACCTGCAAGCGGCTCTAACCAGACGCTCTACTGAATGTACAAGGTATCTATTAACATTCAGATAACGGTGTATGAAATGAGTGTGCTGAGCACTGCGAGGTGAGAAATGACAACCGGAGCATGCCAATCAGCGAAGCATTCAAAGCTGGATTGTAGCACTAGCCAGAATTGCATGGGTGAGCGATATTACATGAATCTGACAGTAACATTTGACTCTTTAACATTATGGTTGCTTCTAAAGTCGATTCTGTTCGATTATGGTGAAGCCTCTCCTGAAGCTAGAGAGATGGGAGACATAGACGTTAGTTCAATCACCTCGTCCCTATGGGTAGCAACGGCAGGACTCATTGGGAGATCACCTGACGGTTCTTCTTTAAGTTGATCCACACCTGCGTTCAGCTCTGCTGACTCACGTAGTTCCTGTTTCGGATTCTCGAATTCAGAGAGTTGATCTCCACGCTCTGCCTTCTTCTCTGCGGCAGCAACGATAAACATAATCAGAACCCAGAAACATAGGACAATGTTGAACAAGGGGATTTGTAGCGCTGAGGGCAATGCATAGATCAATGAGCACCCTGGAATCCATACGCACCAGCCTGCGCTCTGAACGACCAGCACGTTTTCAATCCACCACTTCTTGGAGAAGAGACCATTCTCCGCTCGAAGACGGGCGAATGAGAAGCCCTTGTCCTTGAATTGAAACCACATGGTGCCCCACCATGTTGCCCACAGCGGAGAGTACATAAACTGATCAATTGCAACCTTTGGCGCAATGGTCTGGAAGTTGGACTCGGAACCAAAGAGGTATGCCTGGAACCTGTAAAAGGCATCCACCTCGATCCCACGATAAGACCAATATATAGTAAGGAAAATGGCGTTGGGAACCATCCATTCCTTCGTTCTGTTCTTCGGCTGCGTCAGTAGAACAATGAAGAACGGAATGAATGCTCCAAAGATGAAGGTGGAAACACAGCTGTAGGCGAAACCAGCGTCCTTCTTGAACTCCCCGAGGGCTTCAAACGCATCTGCGACTTTGTCCGAACTGTAGTAGATAATCACGATTATCAGGCCAATGGTATTGAGCACAAGACCTGGTACAAAGTTACGCTTCATTGCCGCGCATATGCGCTTTGCGATGTAGCTGTCACAGCCGGACCGTTGGGTTCCCGCATCCTCTGTCGACATGGTCGAATGCTCCTTGGACTTGGCTGAAATTACAGTATACCTAAGGTAACTAACTGAAAGTTAGAATACACTCAGTGGCACAGCGAGTGGAGCCTGTTGCAGTGTGCTAGTCGCCTCTCAAAACTGGTTTTCGGATCCGTGCGGGGTTTTGAAAGCCTGATTTGGGCGAGAAATTGCACAGGTGAGCAGGGCCTGCTGGATAAATTTGAGTTGAGGATCTAGTGTAACTCGGTATATCCTGATGAATACAATAATTATTACTTTGCAGCACCAGGTGGGATACTCTATCTGCAGAAGGAGTGCTTTTTGACCCGTCACTTGAAGTTCCCTCGGCGAGTGGAATCGGATTTGATGGTGTGTGCTTGAGGAGCCAGTGGTAGGACGCTGAGAGAAGCACCAGGATAGCGCGCTGACACACTGGGGAGCCCAGATACGCTGATATCAAGTTCTGCACTCAGCCGTAGCGAGAGTGGAACACAATGGACTCAGCGACAAGGGGTTGAGTTATCTGTATGGATAAATCATAAGTTACACATGCTGATCAGCGTTAATGAAGCAAACAGCCGTTGTCTAAGTCATGAAGTTGTTTAACACCCTCACATCTTTTCGTTCAAGTACAGTATCTCTGTGAATTGTTCCTTGACTGGCAACTTTTGAGCAGCCTCATCTGGATTTCTCCAGCAGGGAGATACGGCAAAGGGCAGTCCCATCTGATCAAGATCGTCCATAGTGGCTTCGTAGATTCTAGTTTCCCGAAGAACATGATGGCTATCGAACCTATGGAAGAATCGGTAATCTTTCATGCGGATGACCACGTAGTCAACTCGCACCCACAGTCGCATCAGCACAAAGAAGCAGTAAGGCATAACGCGAAGCTTGACATAGAGCTTGCTCACTCCATTGTCATGCAGTTCGTCTTCATACAATACAATTTCCTGAGAGTACAGGATGGGGTCACGGCGCATTAGAAGTTCGTAATCAATCTTCTGAGTCGTGGGTTCGAACTTGGCATGGGTTTGCGGTTGAGGCTTTGGATGTGCAAGCATCAGCTTGTGGGCTGCTGGATGCAGCTGAGGCACCTTCGTCTCAACCTTCTCAATCTTACCGTCCACTCGCTCGGAGAGGATCTTGGTGGATTCAGGCGGAATGTACTTGAACTCGCCATTATACGTCGTTGTATACGTCCAATCATAGATTGTTTCAATTTGCTTCATGCCCATGCGCTCGACTAGGCTCTTCCATGCCGCTGCAACCTTGACCTGAACACTCGGATGAGTTGTCTTCGAGATCAACCCACTGGAGCCTTGTGAAGTCGCAACCTGAGACGACGAAGCTTGATCTTTGGTATTCTCTCCTGTACTGCTTTTGTGAGTTTCTGGTCCTTGTCTTGTATCTGCCTCGCCTTGCTTGGTTGGAGCGCCTTCTGGGTTCTCCGACGTCTGTGAAGATGCGGCTGAGAGCTCAGGACTTGAGTCCAAGGTGCCTGCCTCCTTCGTGCCCGTTACTGCCGCATCACCTTTCACCTCTGCGTCAGACTGCGTGCTAGCTTGGGGTTCCTGTGTCTTTCGGCACTTGAGCAGTGCGTCCTCAGCGTTGAGTATCAGCACAAGCCCCGAAGGCAAGTGGTGGAATCTGAGGTAGTTCTCAAAGTATGTCATTTCGGGTGGTTTGATGTGTGTGCGCTCCTCAAACTCACCCACTGTCTTCTGTGTCGAGATCGGAGCTGAGCAACATATAATCTGCCATGCCGCCACAGATATACCCGTAGTTTCGGGAGGGGGGACGAATACAGTTCGGCTCTTGGTAGAGTTTGCGACGACTAGCGCCGTCTCAGTGGAGGGACACGACGCTGTAGTAGTTGCATCGTTAGTATTCGATTTGTTGCTTTCCTCGGACATGCTATCAGTCTGAGCAGGGGATCCAACTCGCGATATATACCTTCTCGAACTGAAGTGGAAAAAAGCTCAAGACCCAGGTTTAGACGAGTATGCGAAATGACTTGAATGGTGTCTACAGTTGAGCGGATATAGTTTGATTGCCTTTCACAGAGGTTTCTGAGCTTATACGTGACATTCACGTTGCTATACACTCATCCTACTGCACTGCATCCCCATCCTCCTCCTGTACTTCTTTTCGCAGTCCCATGCTCAAGTCACCGAGAGACAACTACTCGAGCGGGGTGTCCAGTGCGGCTAAGCACCGACGTACAGCACGCGGACTTGTCGCGTTTGCCCTTTCTGTGGTCACCATCACCATGGCTGTCACGCTGTATCGACATGACAAAAACTCGACCGACTGGGCTCAACGTCAGAAGAGGCTATGATATGCTCAGGAGTGAATGATGCTCCGAGAGAGTTACTAAACAACCTGCATCGAGTTAAGAATCGTCTTTCTGACTGTTTGCATTCAGTAGGATTGCCTAGCATGTACACATCCTGCATATGGACGCCAGTGTCTGGCTCTCACATGCTTTCGCGAAGAGAGAAACCTTGGGAATGATGAGTCAACCGAACCCAGGTTTGCCGGGGCACTGATGACACATTAGAGCTAGTTATCTGTAACTAACTACACTTCTGAAATCATACACACGAACGTATTTGTATTGTTTACCCAGTGAGCAGAACATTCGCTTCCTACTCTGGATTCTGACTCTGATTGTCAATGTTGGGTGGGAACGCAAGCGGAATTGGTGCAATACCGTAGTACGCGTAATCACTCACATCTGCAGGCTGTTGTTGCTGATTCTGAATCTGGAAGCTCGTTGCGCTGTCATGAATAGCCAAGGGTACCGGCTCGAAGGGCATATTCTCAATACTTACCGTAGGTGCCTTGGTGAGCGCTGATTCGGGGTTGCGTTCGGCCTTAGCTGGCATATCACCGTCTGGATTGGCGGCGATAGGCGCCATGCTACGGGTAAGTGAAGGTGGCGTCGGTGGCTTGGGATCTTCCATTTTAAATCGCTCTTGCAGGTGCGGAACGTCATTTTCAATCAGGCGCGTGCTCATCAGCTGCTCTAGAGTTAGTTTCATAGGCTTAAGTCGGTAAGAACTCATACTTGAAGCGCGGCTAGTCTTCGTCTTCCTACTTGAACCACCGGTAATGGGGCGCAGCGCTGGAGGAGGATTTACGATTGGGGCGCAAGGAAGTCGTGTTGCGACGTCCCCCCGCTGATCTTCTGGGTGTTTCGGCTTTCGAGGCTGGACGATTGCCTGGTGGCTCGATGATGCTTCACTTGTGGGTGTTTCAGTTGCACTAGGTAGTTGTGCATTGGATGAAACTGTTTGTGGGCGTTGTTGGGGTGGCTTGGGTGTGATAACCGAATGACCAGGGAATATCTGTCCATGAGGATGCTGTTGCAGCATCTGTGAAATGGCCTTCTCGTGGCTAGTTCGGTAGTGATTCGAGAGGTGCGACACGACCATTGCATTCACTAATGTTGATGGTTCATTGTCTGGGATGAAACCTGGGATGTAGACCATCAAGGCCTCACTTTGTTCGGTACTGGCATCTGCTGTTGCCGCTATGTTCAGTGCAGCATCAGCGATCTGAGCCATTACGCTATGTGGCGTATCCTCAACCGCACCAACTGGATCATCGCGCGCGTACAATGAACGCAACTTTTGCTGAAGTTTGACTTGTTGAGCCGACACCTTGTTCAGTGGCGGAGGACCGGCACGTTCACTCGCAGACGTGGCCGCATTCCTTGCCGAGTTCTGAACCTCGGTCTTCTCTAACAGCTTGAGAGATGATGCAGGCGAGTTAGCGGAGATGAATCTCCGCTCAGTCTCAGTTAGAGCCAGCGCAGATCCCAAGCCGCAGTGCTGTGCTCGAATGGCAGTTTGTAGATCTTGATGCTCACGATCAGCTACGGCGATCTCAAATACACGAAGAGCTGCAATGGCACCGTTCGAGATCGCCTCTGGAACAGTATATGCCAAAGTGCCGAATGGTGCCTCATCGACAGCTCCCGTCTTTGGTGGATCGACTGCAGGAATAGGCGCTGCGTGTGACGACATGGGCTTCGAATCAGCGGCGCTTGAGGAGCTGCTCATGGATGCGACTAACTTGGGGCGATCCACCACACCGAGTCTTGAAGGGGCCATCATATCAAGTATCTGCGACATTTTGAGCAACTGAGATGGATGCTTCTCCCGATTGACGATACCAATGCCTGCCTGGAGGCGGTTGCGGATCTTTGTAAAGAGATCAGTGGGCGAAGTTAATGCGTGTAGTAATGATCCTTGTAAAGATACAATGGAGCTGGACTTTGGACCACAACGTAGTGCGCGAAGTTTCGCCTGACGAAGCTGATCAATTGCATTAAGCCAAGAGTCATAGGATGCAAATTCGAGTACCTGAGTAATCGGGGCCGGTCCGCCTTTTCCTTTTTCAGCACCCTTTCCTGTACCTGAGCTCTTTCCTACACCTGGCACAGCACGATTAACAACAAGGTCGGAGGCCTCTTGCCAAGACACACGGTACACTCGTTTAGCATATTGGCTGCCTGAAGAGTCACGACCAGAGCCACCACCACACTCACTGAGCAATTTGATGAGGGGATCCTTCTCAACTAGCTTGCGAGCATGATGCGTGTACAGTTTTTGCAGGTCTTGTTGAAGCGACATAATTGGGCCCGGCGCGCGATCACCTGAAAACGTGCGATGGGGAGTCTGGGCGTCCACAGTCGAGATTCGTCCCGTGTATAGGTCAAATGAGCTTGTAGAGGACTGTGAACTGCTTGTTTTCCCGACCGTCATGGAAGACATGTTCGCAACTACCGGGTTCTTGCACATGAACTCGGCTGCGCTAGATACAGCCTCTTGAACCGCCTCAACAATGAACGCGAGACTAAGCTCAGCAGATTCATGAATCGCAGATATAGGGATGCGAACCCGTCTCGTACTAGGATCAACAGGAGAAATGGTATTCCCACTCAACGTCAGCTCGCACTCGAAATTGAAATTTTCAAGCTCAGAGAGCTTGAGCTTTGCCACGACTTGTCTTGATTCCATGGGGCGCCCAGTTAGCCATGGTAACAATCGACAGCCAATGACCGCGCTAGCAGCGGCACCTTGTTGGTAGTTAGGTGGAGTTGGAAAGGGATTTTCAGGCGACTGAAGAGCAGGCAGGCCTTGAAATGCCTGAGCCGCTCCAGAGCCTCCAGCATATGCCGGATATGATCCTGAGCCAGAGGCGGATCCACTCTGCTCCGACTGACTACCAAATGAAAATGTTTGAGACCAATAACTTGAGGTTCGACCGGTTTTCGTGCTTGAGGACGGAGAGGCCGGGGAGGGCGGTGGGAGTTGTTGTTGTAGTAAAACCTGCTGATACGATTCCATTTGTTGTTGAACGGCTTCATTCGCAAGTAGGGCGACCGCAGGCAACACTCCTGCACCGACCGGTAGCGCAAGCAGGCCGGCACTCGGCTCAGTGTTGGGTTCACAGCCCGTTCCTCGTTGGGGTTGCGCATGGAACGAAAATGTCGGTGAAGTGAAGCTACTGGAATTGGATTGCGAATTAGACTGACTACTAGATTGAGTTTGGTTTGGAGCGGATTGTGCCATGTCAACGCAGAAGGATGATGCGAGGATCTTGGATGCTCTAACGCTTGCATTTGCGTATGCTGGCGTCACGCGATGATGGAAACGACTCCATCCAGTCGACACCTGTATCAAATAAAGATGATCAGCGTCAAAACCAACAGTATAGCGTTTCGTCTTAGACGCTGCAGCAAATGGCGTCAACACGGAAAATGGATTCCAGGGTGATACCACTGCGCCGAATGGGCTAGTTGCCATTGCCCGAGCTGCTGCCACAGTAGCTGCTGGGACAACAGATGGACTCAATATTCCCTTGAGTGGAGCTGATGCTTGAGAAGTTGATTGCTGCTGCTGCTGCTGCTGCTGCTGTTGCAGCGATTGCTGTTGTTGTTGCTGCTGCTGTTGCTGTTGTTGTTGTTGCTGGTGCTGGTGCTGAAGAACGTGGCCATTCGCAGCTTGACGCCAGAAAGGCATACCAAATTGGGACCCAGCAAGCGCCGCGGTCACTTGCTGTACAAATGACAGTACGCCTAAATCTTTGCACAAAAGACATGTCTGTTCGAAAAGATCCGGTTTGGCATCGAATTCCTTTCTAACAAGGGTTTCACTGGGCGCGCAGGGGCAGCCTGGTAGAAGGGCAGATGCTGCCGATAGAGCAATCGCTGGGCCAAAGCGATTTGCGATCTCCTGGAGCGGGGTTAGCATTTGAGCCATGGACACGCAAGCCTCTGCGCCCTCATACGAGCTGGTCATGGTTTGCGCACTATGCATGCTTGCTAAGGGAGTCAGGCGATTACCAAGCAACCTACATGGTACCGGTTTTGCAAGGCGAATTGCATGAAATAGTGGTAATAACATACCCGGTGCTGAAAGAATTAGATTTGCTTGCTGACGATTGGCTTCTGCCGAACTAATGCCTGCATGAAGCTGACTTGAGCGAGCTGACATTGTACTCCGACTGCTACGTGACGATCTCATTGGACGAAGCGGACCAAGTCCATCAATTCCACCGCCCGCCGCGGCAGACGCTGCACTCCCAGGCACGAGAACTCGAGTTGGTGCGACTGCGTGCTGTTCAATGCCAAAGCCATTCAAGGAACACACACTACGAATATAAAGCCATTTTGCCTCCGCCACTGTCAGCGAAGCAAACTCCCTCGCACGTGCGAATATGGCTTCTTCGAGGACTGCCGTTGCGGCGCACGTCCTTGCATCTGCTCCAACAAGAATTCGAAGAAGATAGCGTTCATAGAGTTGTGTTAACGGTGCCAATGGCAACACACAGAATGGCGCATTAGGGTCATTAGGAGTGGGGAAATCCTTCGGCGTGGTTGGCGCTGGAAGATTCATACTTGCAACGGCGGCTGCCAACTCATTCCGGAGCAGTGTGAGGAGTGTTACAATGCCTGTCGCTTGAGCTGAACCCTCCGCGGCAAGCAGCCCCGATAGTCCTGATGCTGCCGCTCCAAATACTTGCTCAGCCGCGCCGGGACCTTCGTGTGGCCCAGAAGTCAGGAACTGTAGTAGGATACTGGCTGCCTGACCCAGGCTTTGTCCACTGCTTTGAGCCTGCGCCTGGAGCTGGGCGATCGCCTGACTAGGTCCGCGAGACGAGTATCCAGATATGCGTGGAATCAAGTTACTGAGTTCTGGCGATCCTAAAAGACCGCCTAGAATGCTCCAATCGCCGGACATGTTGCCACGAAGTAGAGGCAGTTCAGTATCCGCGATTAGCGAGTTGATAGTCGCAAGGTAGGCTAGAGCACTTTCGTTTCGAGTTCCAGATGCCAGATTCGCCACATCGATAGACTTGCTGCTTGACTCCGTTTGTTGGCTCTTAATGTACTCCTTTCCGGCGACACGCGCTGCGGCTTTGTCCGAGGTTTGCGCTGGAAGACCCAGTACTGAGATAAAATGCGCAACGGCCTCAAAGAAGAGACGGGCCAATACATCTGATTTTGTGGCGAGCGAGGATAGTGCATTAAGATGCCTCACCATTGTTGGATTCATCGTAGCGGGAGGGGGTGGAATTTGCAGGGGCAGCGGCGTGGCTTGTTGCGACTGACCCACATTGGACGAGCTCTTGTCTTTGCGAAGCGAACCGTGGGCTGGTTGCGCGGCTTGTGTTTGTGAGTCAGGAGCGCCTTGTGTCGAGGCTTGATGTTGAGACTGTTTGTAATTACTCATCAGACCTTGGAACTCGTGCAGCATTTGCTGACCGATCATTGACTGGTGATTCAGATATTTGTACAGTTCAGCAACAATATGTGAGACATCGAGTCCACAGTACGCCGAATAAATGGATTGGGGGAGCACGGCAGGTAAGTTAAGCGGACCAAGGTTTGAAATTGCGAGCTGACCACCTGCGCGAACGCCTCCCTCGGCATGTGTCTCCACATGAAGCTGGAGCGCTGACAAGTAAATTGCCTGGTCTAAGGAGAGCGGGAAGTTGTCTGAGAGCACAGCAGTGCGAGCTTCGATATACAGAAAGTCTGTGAAATGGGGTGAAGCAAAGGGTTTGAGCATGTCATCACTTCGGTCAAGCGTAATCAGTCCTGGTAAATTCGGCATTGTGGATGCACCCAAAGGCGATGGGGTTGTGACTGTAATACTTTGACTAGGAGTGCAAGATCCCGCGTATGTGGTGAGCCCCACGGACGCCAAAGGTGATGTGACTGCTTGAATTGCCCCCGCAGCAGCGTTTGCAAGATGGTGATTGAATTGCTCGGCTATTTTAGTTCGTTGAGAAGCTGGCAAGGATGCTGCTCCCATCATGGTGGCAACTTCGTCCGCACCCAAGAAACTTGACGATAAATTGCTCGAGGCAGACGACCCCGCGCCACTCAATGAAGTAGCGGCCATGATCAAGTTCGCACTGGGTGGTTCTCGAAGTTCAGCTAGTCGAGAGTCATTCATCATGTTGGAGTTGATGTGACGCAGCCGAAGGTACAAAACAGGAGCTCCATATCGCGAAGTGGTTCCGAACAGGACACCCTGTGAAGAGAAAGTAAGATCATCAGCGAGCCAATTGAGTCGTGAAGGAGCTGCTTGTAAAAGCTCTTTGCGAAGGTTCTCACCTCCTCCCAATTCAGTTCCGTCGAGGCCTGTTTGGCCCTTCGCCGAGTCATCGGGCTTTGAAAGCACCACTCCTCGAGTACTGTCCGCCAGGATAATTGAGTCTAGTAGGGCTGCTCGGGTTACAGAATCAACAGCTACGGAGGTTAGTTTGGCGGCAGCTGTTCGTTGCGTCAATTTGGTGGACTCTCGCTTTGCGTGTAGACTCGATTTAGAGTCTAGTCCGTCGGAGTTGTCCTGCGACCCTTGAGCAACCCCACCGACCACAGGATAGGGCTTAATTGCAGCGGCAGCATTAGCCGCGGCGGCGGCTGCAGCAGTTGCGAGTGCTGTTGCGCCCCCTGCGTAGGCTGCAAAGCTACCTGAGCTCGTCAAAGATGACATTCGAGTTAGGCTTCCACCTGACACAGACTGCGCAATGGCGCCGGACTCGTCCATGCTCTCATCCAGTGGTGTTAACGCGCACTGCGTCGTCTGCCTCAGTGCATTCTCCTTCCATAGAGCATAGTGCTGGGTTTGATACGCGTGTGCCCTGCTCGGCCTCACAAATTCGCGCCGTACCTGCAGCCCAAAGTCCTGTGGATTCACAATATTGTACCTTTGACATATGGTCGTGAGGAGCGTGCCCACAGGCATGGTTCTATTCAAGTGAACCATTTTGGTTAATCCACCATCAATTGTACACACAACTACGGAGAACATTGCATTTTGTAATCTGACTAAGCACCAGTCCCTCACGCCATACGATTCCAAGGTTCGTGCAGGATCGAGCCACGTTCCGCCTGGCATCTCATCCTCGTAGCAGTCATCAATAAAAGGAATATTATCATCATCCGTATCCGGACAACCAGTTGTTGAGGGGGAATCGGCCGAAGAGAGGCCTCCGAGACTACCTCTTGAAGTCGTCCCAGATCCTACAGCCGGATAACTGCCGCTCGACGATCCACCGACGTTCATCTTGAGTTTTGAGGGAGATTGCTGGACAGTGGTCGGGGGAGGTGCTGAGCTGGTAGCACTCTTGAATGGGGTACTGGAGACTACTTGGCCATTACTTGCAAGCATGCCATGGCTGATCATATACAGTCCATACTCAAACTTGTCTCGAACTTCCGGGCCCAATGGTACTGGCTTCTGGAGGATTTTTTGCAGTACCGATGCACACGTCGTGGAGGCTGGAACACTTAGCGTTCGATGAAGATCTCTTGACATCTCAACTCTCACGACAATGCTTGCATCTTCTGGACAGGAAGAAGATGTGTTGACATAGAGGTGTAGATGGGAAGTGAGACGATGCAAGATAGGAGGAACGCAATTAAAGACCAAGACTCTATAGCGCAGACGAGCATTATCGCGTAGAATAAAGTTGAACAAATCCCATTACGTACTCGAAAGGCCAACCTGGCCCAGTGCAGGCGCTGAGTGCACGCTGCTCGAAGATTGCTCTGTCATGGAAGCAAGTCCTAATTCTCGCCGTAGGGCTAAGAGCCAGGGCTACAACAGAGCAGGTGTAGCGTGCTCGGAGCGTTGCGGTCAGTGTAACGCAGGCCAATGCGTTGTCACAGTCAGGGCAGCCGAGAGCAGCAACGTTCCGATGGTGCCTGTCGGCAACGCTGAGGCAAATGTGTACCTAGGTAAGATTTGTGTGATATTCACGGAGAGGTGGATAGTAAGAAAATGATTTACGAGGGTCTGGAGTGATTCTAAACAGGTCTCTTAGCTTTCCTCGTGCTTGTAGCCACTCCATCGCCTGATGCACACATCTTTCCAATCTAGCATCTTCACTGTTTCGTGTTGGAAAATTCGGCTCTGCTGCAACGGACAAGCCAAAGTCCCTAAAGGATGCGTCCAGGTCCCCGTGGTGTAGTGCGGAAGCCAGATGGGTACGACGTGTGGACCATGTGTGTGAATCGATGCGGCACGGCATTTTTCCTGTTAAGGCTCCAGCACGGCGGTACACCTCGACGGCATTGCCTCCTGGCGGAGCGCGTGGAACGGCGTCATTGTTTAGCCGGATCAGGTCAAGATTTCAGAAAGCATGGAAAAATGAAACCCTTGGAAAATCACCAATTTGGCTAAATTTCGCAGTTTAGCCGAGTGTATTGCTGTGTAAATGGGTGGTACAACAGTACGTAACTTTGAAAAATGTCGAATGATTGATTTAGGTGTCTGGTATAATTGCTGTCATGCATGAAACACGCTCGAGAAATCTCACATGGCCTCACGAGATTTTTCCAATCTCATCCGAGCACGGTTTGGACCGCCTGCCTTGAGGCGCCGTGTGACACCGTTCTGCATACGGTGTCATAACAGTTTTTCCGAGTCGGCGACATCCATTTCACCCTGTTCCAATGCAGTTCACCGATTATGATGCTGGATTTCACTCTTCACTCCTCGGCTCACTGTGTATCTTTCGCAATCTAGAGTGCCGAACAGCAGGTACATGACTCAATTCTCAAGGCGAAGAGCACGAAGGAGTGCCTCGCACTCATTCCGAGGTTGCTGACGACAACCTCGAAGGGTGCCGCAAGCGTTTCTCCTCTGCTCCAGACCTCAGAGAAGTCGTGCTTCAAATTTTTAGAGCTGGTTAGCGATGCATCCGTCACGAATGCCGAACTGGTGCAAGTGCTCAAGGCCGGTCAGCTCCTTCTCAAGACGACTGGTATGTACATGTCGTTGGGGAAGGCAAACCTGACCCCTCTCGTTGAGCGTTTTAAGAAGCATAAGGGAGATGCCGAGATCGTTTCCGCGCTACTCGATGTCGTGCTCTTGATTGCAAACTGCCAGGCACCACCTAAACAGGGCGGCTGCTGCGGTGGTGTACTTGACCCTGAGGTTTTCAAGACCAAGTACGCAGCTCTGGCTCGCGAGTCCTTTTTCAACGCTGGTGGTATGACCGAGACCATCAATGTCGTGACTTCAATCAAGGCAACCGATACGGCCAAGATCGAAGTCGTTACCAAAGCGCTTGAGACCATTGCAACTTGTCTACTTGTCTCTTACAACCCCTATGTATGCGCTGGTAGCACGCGCAAGCTTGTAGAGGCGATGAAGCCTCACCACGGTCTGGTGCTTGATTTCCTCACCCTTAGCGGCGAGCAGTATGTCGCGCTTCGCGGCGCTGCAGCACGCGTCATGCAAGGCCTCATCTTGCATTCCAATACTGTGGACGCCAAGGCAATTCAGGATCTTATCCTCACGCAGGGCTACCTCCTTCACATTCTTTTTGGTTCCATCTCTCACATGACTCCTCCCAATGTTCTACTTACGAATGAAATGGAGCGCATTGTGAAGGAACATGCAGCTACAAACGGTCACAAGGCAGCAGCACCCACCATCACTGCATTCCGTGGGCTACTCTCGCTCACATATGACAGCAACACCCATGTGGAAACAACGCTTGCGCGTGCTATCCCACGCGGTCTAGTTGCTCACGCCAACAAGTATCGAACCGACGTGCTTCGACTTGCTCTGGAGAGTCCATTCAATCGCGCGAAGGTTCCAGAAGTCCAGAATCTGGTATGGGTTCAATACCGCGAGAATGTTCGCAAGGCATCGAACTGGGAGGCCGTTTGCGCCAAGTTCGACGAACAAATTGCTGAGCCCACGCTGCTCTGGACGCCTGTAACACGTATGGAGCTGATTCTTGCAGTTGGCAATGAAATCGCCGATCTGACGCGCCAGCGTGAAGCCAACGCGAAGAGCACGTGGGACTACGAAGGCTTCGAGGTTGAGTACCCCTCGCTCGGTGTCCATCTCAAGGTCGGTGAGTACTACGCGCATATCCTCCTCCCGCTTATCGAAGGTGCGAACCAGTACTCTATCGACGAGAAGGATCTTGGCCCACTGGTTGCTGCCGCTTTCCAGCGCGCGGTCATCGAAGATGACAATGGCTGGAAATTGGCGTGCATTCGCATCATGAGTAGCCTGTACAAGCACTACGCCAAGATTCTTAAGGATGCCGATGCCGTACCTTATCTGGTTTGGTTGCTAAATGCAGAGAACAAAACCGTGAACCCCTTGTGGCGTGATCACATCTTGGCGTTCCTTGATTCCCTGTTCCAGTCACCGCTCAATATCACGAAGTTTGTGAAGGCAGGAGGCATCAAGGTTCTGGAGTACTACCTGAATCTAGCACATCTTGCAACGCCCCAAGCTGCTCGTGCTCAAGTAAAGGCCACTGATTCGCCCAACAAGTCTGCCCCGGCGACTTCGTCACCGGTCTCTGCTGCTGCCTCTGAACCCGCCAAGCCTCAAGAGACAGCTGATACAGCAGCAGAGCCTGCGCCTGCGCCAGCAACCAACATTACCGCTTCCACCAAGTCACCTCAAAGCTTTGGGCACCGCCACACCTTGGATGACTCCGACGAGGAGGAGAACGACTCGAGCTCCCGCAACCCAAGCCCCACACCTTCTGCTGTGAACGCATCCCAGGTCGCAATTATTCCAGCTTCGCCTGTCTCGTCCTCTGCTCAGCAAGATGGTGATGAGAAGTCTGCTGAAGAGGTACTTGAAATGGTGGAGAAGGCCGCTGAGCGTGCAGCCAACGATGACAACGACGATGCCACGCCCTTGAACATGGACACGCACCGAGCTCCTTCCTTTGGTGATCCCAGCCGCCGTCTCAGTCGCCAGCCTCGTCGTGTGCAGCCATCGTACATCAACTACCTCGAGAGAGAAGCACTTCTCGATGGTATCGCGCCTCCACTCACGTATGCGGAGGTTGCCGCGCGCGTCTTGAAGCTTCTTGAAGACATTGTCAACAATGCGCCTCGCTTGCGTCGTACGGTCTTCAAGGACACCCTACAGGACACCTTGACTAACCTTATCCTATGTCCCATTCCTGAGCTTGCAGACCGTGCACTAGGTCTCTTGAATACGCTGCTGGAAGCGAATGCTCACGTGCTTGGTCGTCTTCATGAGAAAGGCACGTTCCTTTTCGTGCTCTATGCTTCTCGCACAAAGTTCACGTCCAATGCCACGATTTTCCTCGATCGCTACCACAAGAAGCCGTACATTGCCCGCGAGGCCAAGACCACTGTACTTGCCCCATACCTTCCTGCATGCCTTGCCTCGTATGCAGACCGTATGGGCGGTGCAAAGCTTGTGGAACTCCTCGAACGCGAAATTGAATCCCCTGCCATCATTTGGGGTCCACACCTGCGCGCTGTCCTTAACGCCGGTGTTGAGGAACAGGTTAAGCCTTTCATCGCCGAGTTGCGCCACAATCCCCAGTTGGCTCAGTATGAGTACACTGCTCCTGTGCCAATCCGATACCCGCAGCTCGATGACGAGCTCTGTGTGGCCAATATCTTCGTTCGTGTGTTCAACGCGAACCCTAACGAACCCATCGACGAGCCCGAGTTCTTCCTGTCTGAGCTTATCCGCGTTTTCAACGAGGAGAAGCATAAGCCTGACAATATCACTCAGCTCATGCGTGCGCAGATTAACATGACTCAGAAGCTTCCTGACTCTTCGTCGCTCCGCCCATACGCTGCGATGGGCACTCTGCTTCGCTTGCTCGAGGCATGCCCTCGTCCTTACGACTTCCAGAATGCGCACCTTCGCATCGGCGTGCGTCTACTGCGCCTCGTATTGATGGTTCCCAACAGCGGCAATGCACAAAAGTGCGTCGAGCACGGTGGTGCGGTCCTTCTGGCCAAGATGCTCAAGGAGATTGGTGCCGCATGCATGGGTCGCTTCGAGGCTGAGACCCTTGACGACACCAGTGCAGACAATCTTGACCTACTGAACCAGGTCCTCAATGCACTCACCGAAGTCTTGGCTTACTCTTCGACTGACACCGCTGCTACGTCTTCTGCTACACCGATTGAAGCCGTCGATGCAGCCGCCGATGCCTCAGCTGATGCGTCCGCAGAGAGCCCTGAGAAGAGCCCAGCCTCTGGCTTGCACTCGATCTTCTCAGACCTCTCGCTCACCCGTAGCATCATGCGCTTGGTTTCGGCCCTTCTCAAGAGCAATGTGGCTATCCTTCGTGCGCAGCTAGTCACATCTGCGGTTCGTTTCGTATCCTTCCTTATTAACCATAGTGCCCATGCAGTGGAGCACATTCTCGACGCTGGTATCATCTTGGATGCGGTTTACCTAGCCCTGTTCCACGATGTCCAAGCGGCACAACTCTATGCTGATAAGAGTCTCCGACCCTCGACTCCTCCTGAGAAGCCCATGCCTGAGGAGGCCAAGTCGCCTGGCAAGCACGAGCGTAAGGCGTCACACATCCCAGACAAGGTGCGACCTCCTGAACACGAGCTGAATGTTCGCCATGCATCCGCCTCGTTGCTTGCATCGCTTCTCAAGGTCCCCGGTGCTGCTGAGGAGACTCAAGCACAGATTCGCGCAGTACTTACTTCTCTCCTCTCACCCGGCCTCATTAATGAGCTGAAGGTCTCCCCCGTGCGATTCATTTCGCTCGTTGACAAGGAAATCCGCACTCCTGTCATTATCTGGAACGCTGAGTGCCGTACCGAGGTTCGACAATATTTGGACGCCGTTATCGATGCACGCAACAAGTCTGCTGGTGGTACCTGGATTCAAGCTCGTGCTCCGTTCACGTTCCGCATCAAGCCCGTTCGTGAAGAGGTTATGGTTCTGGACATCTACTTGAGTGTGTACAATGAACTTGAGACGCCCTACACACTTCCAGAGCCCCTGACTGAGGCTACTTTCCTTGAAGCCATCATCTCGTATGCAGCGTCCATGTGCGTCAAGGCTGCAAGCACGATTAAGAACATACTGCCTTTGCCTGCCGAGTTAAGCGAGCTCGTTGATCATTCCGAAGCCCTCAGACGCACGCTCGGTACCTCCGCTGATGAGAGCCATCCTAGAGCAATTGTTTGTGCTGTCTCGATCCGCAAGCTTATCAACGACCACCCTAGTTTGCTCCAGCCTTCACTTGAGGCACCCTTCGATCGCTTCCAGCTCTCTGAGTCGCAGCCAAGCATCTCTCCTCCACATAGCCCCACTGCATCATCTGGTTCGGGCGATGTCATCTCGACATCTTCCACCTCTATCGTTACTACGGTGCCCGCAGGTGGTCGACGCAGCAGCAGCGCTATGGGCACAGGATCTTTGGGTGTTCTGCAGTCCATTCCAGTTGATAAGATCCGCTCGTTTAATGCCTTCCTTGCACTGGCCACAGTCGAGGATCCTCGTTTGCAACACGAGGTTCTGAGCGTTGTCTACACGCTTGCTTCCAATGGCAAGGAAGGTCTCAAGGTTCTCCTTCATATTGCCAATGACATTCACGCAATGCTCAATGCTCCACGCAATTACATCACAGACTATCCACGCCTCCCGCTTGTACTTGCCTTGTTGCAACTCATCATTCACTCACAGACCAGTGAAGTCAACCCGAAGGTGCTGACTTCACTGCTCGAGAATGGTTTGGTTGCATCTCTCATGCTTCTGGTCTGCAAAGGAGAGGCACAGCCTCGTATTGGCAAGAATACTACGCTTTCTTACAAGAAGTTTGGCGACAAGGGACTCAACCTCGATACTATCCGTTCGAATAAGGCTGAGGAAGTCAACATGGAAGCGATGCGCTTGGCAGTCGGCTGCATTACCTACGATATGCCATACCGTCAGGCTGTTGTCCGTATGCTTCTTTCGCTGTGCCGTCATGTCCACGTTGGTTCGCTCTTCAAGGAGACCCTTCTCTCCCTTCTCACCGTACCATTTGCTGCCCATCTTGGTGACGAGAACAAGTTCATTACTATGTTCGATGGATCGACTGAGGCGCCTGATTTCTTCTGGAATGCCGCTTGCCGATCGGACCTCACGAACTTCTTGGTGTCTGAGGTTGTTGAGATTGTCAAGCACCAGCGCAGTGTTCAATCACAAGGGGTCGTGTACTCACTCAGCAACTATCCCAAGTATCCTTTGGGCTATAATTACAGCGAGCGTTTCGACCACCCAACCCTGGATGCCCAACTCGTTGTTCAGGCCCCGTACATCTACGTGTATGCGCTCAACAAGTATCCCTATTTCAAGAACCTGAACGAGCACGAGTACTATTGCGGCTTGCTGAAGCTTCTTGAGTCTGACTTCGATGAGCTTTTGCGCCTCATCGATGTTAGTGTTGCTGCTCGCGAGTACCAAGGTCCCAATCCACCTACCAAGCAGGAGCTCCAGGACATTGACAACCTTGTCGCAGATCGTCGCGCTCGTGTTGCAGCATTGCTTTTGTCGCTCCGCAACAAGACGAAGGATGTCCCTCACGAGCAGGACAATGTTATTCCTTACATTCCCCTGCTTGTTAACATCCTAAATGAAGAGACGATTAATAACCCTGACGCCGAGACACAGGCCAACCAGATTATTGACCATGTCATCGCCTTGTTTGCTACTCTCGCTACTCAGGCTCAAATTGCAATCCCCATGGCAATTGCCCAGGTTGCAAAGGCGTTGGTTCCACACTTGTATCCTGTGTGCGTGAGCCGTTACAGCAAGAAGCTCCTCAACTCGGATGAGTCTTTCACTAAGCGCACGATTTACGTTGTCGATACCTTGCAGGATTTGGTTCGCCGCAGTTCACCCGTCGTGGATCAGCTCATCAATCTGGGTGTTGGCGCATATATCGTCAACATGTTGCTTACCCCTACCGTTTACAATCAGACTCTGCGCCAAAAGGCGGCAGAACTGATTTTGTTGATGGGTCAAGACCCGCGCTATGGCTATGATGCTATGGAGCATGCTCTATACTTCTTGACCCTTGAATTCAGCGACGAGCTGTGCAAGACGCCTGAACTTGTTTTGAAGATGATTGAGTATCCTCACGAGTCTCAGCTTTGCAAGCGCTCATGGAACTCGAATATTAAGGACAAGCTCAGTGCACGCCTGCGTGAGATCTTGCCAGATATGACTAGCGCCATCCAGGCATCAAAGCCAGATGAGGAAGTCAAGAGCCTCTTCACACCTGAGATGATCTCCTCTGTGTTCCCACCATACCCACCAGAACTCAACATCGCAAAGATTGCTGAGAACGCACGCCATCTCGCAAACGGAACTATGTCCACAGATGAAATTACGGTTGGCAACCTGGGCAGTGACCAGCAGCAAGCATCACCAGCGCCATTTGAGGTTGATTCCTCGAATGCACAAAGCCCATAAGCTAACGTGACTGGTGATCTGAATATTACTCGTACTTTGTTTTACCTTCTCTTAGCCTTCTCGTTAAGTTTTGTTCTACCTTTATTTCGGAAGTGACTCCTCAACACCTCGCACAGCGTTTTCCGTTGTATCCCACTCTATCCACTCCATCATTCAGTTCTGACTCCTATCGATAGGACGACTACTAGCAGATAGAAATCCAGCTTTGCTGCAAGGAAATAATACACTTTTTGTATTTCTACAAGGTTATTACTCAGTCAATTTTGTTTTCACTGGTACTAATCAAGTTCTGTGCATTTAATATATCTACTCATGCTCACCCAAAGGTCCAATGGGGCTGGCAACTTGGCCAGAAGACGATGGTCCCTCAGACTCACCCAAGAAGCAAGGAATAAATAACTTCGGCGTGGTGACGAAGCTACGCCGTCCTCCTGCTGCAGCTGCAGCCGTAATGCTGGATGCATCAGAATCCCTGCCCGTACCATCATGCGCCTTTGCACGGATGGCTTCAACCTCGACCTTGGTCTCTTCCGACAAGCCGTGTGCCTTGGGATTCCAGACAAAGTTGTGGAGAGGGTGTGAAGAGTCCTCTGGAAGCTTCTCGTGACGAACCTTACGAGAGAACTGCTTTGACGCCGCAAGCACCAATCCCATGAAGAGAGGACTAGGCTTGAGTGGACGAGACAGGAACTCTGGGTGGAATTGCGAAGCGATGTAGAATGGATGCTGTTCCTCCGGAAGCTCAAAGATTTCCATACGCTGACATGTCTCATCCACACCAGTGAAGCGGCCGCCTGCTTCATGAATGCGATCAATGTACTTCGGATTGACTTCGTATCGATGGCGGTGGCGCTCAGAGATGACGGTCTGACCATATAAATAGTGGGCAAGACTGCCGCGAGCAATAATCGTAGTGCGTGCTCCCAATCGCATGTTGCCACCCATCGTGTTTGGATCGATTTCAGGCATGTACATGATGACATTGTCGGTGCCGTCACGATCGAACTCCTCACTATTCGCGGTCACAAGTCCCAACTCGCCTCGGCAATACTCAATGACTGCGACCTGCATACCGAGGCAGATACCAAGATAAGGAATCTTCTTTTTGCGAGCATAGTGAGCTGCGAGGACCATACCTTCAACACCTCGGTTACCAAAGCCACCAGGAACGAGGATACCATCAGCAGCCGCGAGCTTCTTCCACTCTGCCTCAAATACCTCAGGGCGAGTTGCTTGCATCTTCTGTTCGAGATTAACGGAATCAACCCAGACGATTTCTAATCGGCGGTTTGCGTGAGAGGCAGCGTAGTACAGCGACTTATTCACGGAGAGGTATGCGTCAGTGAACTCGGTATACTTTCCAACCATAGCGATACGGACAGTTTCTGCAGCACGATCAATCGACATTGCCAAGTTGCGCCATTCCGGGATATCATCGACGGGCATGGTCGTGCGCTTGAGTTGGCCGAAGATGAGCGTGGGAACGTGCTGTTCAAGAAGAAGAAGCGGAACGAACATGATGTTGCTCACGTTGTGAACAGAAATTACATGGGACGGTGGAACCATGCAGAACTGGGAAATTTTCTTCATCACATTGCGATCGAGGGGTCGTTCCGAGCGGCAAAAAATGATATGTGGAGGCAGGCCGACTGCGCGCAGTTCTCGTACAGCATGCTGTGTAGGCTTGCTCTTTTGCTCGCCACCAGCCTCAGGAGCGAGAGATACATGTACGTGGCAGAAGTTGTCAGTGCCAACACGATACTCGAGCTGACGGAGAGCTTCCAGGAAGACCATGCTCTCGATGTCACCCACAGTACCACCCAACTCAATGATGCAAACATCAGGCTGGCGATCAGTACCATCAACCGGGATCGCTGCAACACGTTCAATCCATTCGATGATTGCATCGGTAATGTGTGGAATAACCTGAACGGTCTTGCCCAGATAATCACCTCGGCGCTCGCGAGTGATCACCGATTGATAGATCTTACCTGTTGTGAGGTTGTGGTTCTTGGTGAGCGTTGTGCCAAGGAAACGCTCATAGTTACCCAGGTCAAGATCGACCTCACCACCATCATTGAGAACATACACTTCACCATGCTCATAGGGCGACATCGTCCCCGCATCCGTGTTCTGCAGTGAATTATGAAGGATGGAACAGTGGTCTTGAGGTGAGTGTGGACATACAATCATCATTAGCACCACACGCATCGTTGCCGTTTTTCAAAGGATAACAGCACGTACCAAGTAGGGGTCAATTTTGATGGAGGTCACATGAAGGCCACACTCCTTCAGCAAGAGACCGATCGAAGAGCTCGAAATGCCCTTACCCAAACCACTGACGACACCACCGCTGACGAGGATGTACTTCATGTTGTGTTCTAATCTAAAGCAGTGAATTCAAGTTCAGATCATGCGACGAGTAAGTCTTATTGTGCTTACGCTGAGGGTTGCTCGCCTTCGGACAAGATCGACAGCTTCAACACGCGTTAGTCTCTTGATCGCTCGCCAGCTGGAGTTCGCGTCTGATCCTTGGCATCACGACTGTCGGTGCTGCGATGATGCGACATATAGCGAGGTCCAATGTGCGCATCCGACCAGCGCCTCGGCTAACGCAGCAACCTTCCAGGAACACGCGGAACCGCGCGTGTGCCGATGCATCCACAAGTTGGGATGTGCTTAGAGTGGGATGCCTGGCACCGTGGTCGATCCAGAGACCGAATTCCTCGCACGCAAGCTTCTGTACATACCCGATAATGCATGTTATACTCGAGTTTCCGCATCAGCACTCGCTTCTCATGCTCATTCTGCACTGGATGATCCTCACGGAAAATGGCAGCTTGCCGAAAATCATGTTTTTGGTGGGTTTGACACGCATCCAGCAGGCCTTGTAGGAAAAGAGAGGTCGCATACACCGTAACAATGCCTTATGCGTGCATCCGTACCAAAAGTGAACCATAACCACTCCTGCGCTATCCCTTTTTTATACAACTAATAAAGTGCAAACAAGGGGGATTTTCACACGTTGCGGGGATTTTGTACGGAGCCGTGGGAAGTGTGGAGGACTGGTGGTGATGCGGACTGCGTTCCGAGTGAGAGATCTACCAAGTGCGCCAAGGTTTTGCTCTCATGTCCATGGTACGGCTGCGTACCGACACAGATCTATTCAGTTCGCGGCTCGCTTATGCGCGGCAACTTCGATGCGGAAGTATATCGCATGAACTCGTTCATAATAGAATATAAGGTGCTTTACTATGTACATGGAAACTAATATATACGTAACCCAGTCCAACTAGTTGGGCTCGACGGAATCTCTAGTTTGTGAGCTATTCATCTTCGTCATCGCTGTCCTGAGCGATTCGTTTGCTTGGACGTCGGAATGCCGGCTGAGAAGTACCAGTACCATCATCATTTCGAGGCCGAATAGTACCTAATGTTCGCAAGGCAGCCCCATCAGCTCCATCTGACTCTTGGTTTGAGTGTAGAGTACCAATCTGGACCGAATCCTTTGAAACCGTGGATCCTGCTGCTGAGATAAATGACAAACCAGAGCTGCTTGTCAACTTGGTCGTCGCGCCTTCTCCAGTATTGGAATCTCCAGCGTCGTCTCCAAAGATTGTTCCTACCTCTTGATGAGGAAGCAGCGACTGGGGTTGATGGCTAGTTGGGAGGGTCACTGATGATTTCTTGTTATGAGTCGCATAGAGCTTGGATCTCGCACGATCCAACTCACTTGGTGCAGTATAAGCAGCAGAGGGCTCGTACAACGCAAGAGCACGACGGAGATGTGTCTGCTTTACATTATGGCTGCTAATAACTATGTTTGTTGCTTTGGACGCTTCTTGTGCCTGGTGCTGGAGCGATTGTGGAAGTGACTGGGTGGCCTGAGGCGAGCCAGGTGTCTGAGTTCGAGGGCTTGGTTTCGACGCTCGCCCTCGCTGCATGATCCGCTGAACTGCAGCGCGGTAGTGTTCCTCGTCGCTATCGTATGAATCGTCGCTTTCGTCGGCCTTATTACGAGTTTGACGTGCAGGGGTACGTACAGGGCTTCGACCTTCAACGTGAGACGCTTGCGCAGAAGATATAGGGGAATTGGTCTTCTCAAGCACCTCACCCACATTGCTCATATCAGCTTTGACGACAGTGCTTTGTTCAAGTTCCTGATCGCTTTCTTCGCCTTCATCGGACAAGCTAGGCACACTTGGAGTGCGCCGATTTAATTCAGCGTCTGTTTTCCCATCTTTCTCAGAACCGGTTATCTTAGCGAGATCTCGAAGCGCGTCATCGATTGCGGCATCGAACGCATCGTCCTGCGACTCCGATGGCCATTCGACTCTATCCATGTAATTAGAGTGATCTACCCTTGTCACAGTCGGTGTCTGCGGGTGAGACTTTCGCTCAGGATCCTGCGTCGCGCCCGAGATCCCCGTCACCGTGTCAAATGCCTTCGCAAGCTCTCCTGTCTGAGCTATCGAAGGCCCATCGGCTTGTCGGGGAGCTAATGGGATCGATAAGCGCTCGCACAATGCAGTATAGTCAAAATCGTACGGCTCTTCATCCCTCAAATGAGAGAGGTTAAACAATTCCAAGATCGCTTGTTCAGCCTCACGGTAAGCATCGTCAGGAGTTTTCTCTAGGTCTTCCAATGGCACCGCTGGCACTAGTGTTTCGTCGAGCAAGGAAGCATCTGAAGACTCTATCGTCGCTGTTGATTTGGCGAGGGTACTGGAGCGAGACGTTGAGGGCCAGGCATTGCGTAGGAACATCTGTTCGATGATCTCCTCTTCGGTTTGATCAGGCTGAGCATGTCGTCCTGGAATAAATGATTGAATGCGCTGCGCACTGGGATTCTTCCTGGCCGCTACGCGCTCTAGTGTCGTTCTCTTAGATTTCTCAGCCTCATAGTCACGCATGATAATGTCAAGTGCGAGATCCTTGTACTGCTCAATGGTGGTGAATCCTAAACGAGTCAATTGCTTGCGAAGCCAATACCGCTGGCGGAACTGGGTCGCGTTGTAAGTGGGGTCCCATTGCTGTCGAAGAGCTGCAACGTGTGGTGGAGGAGGCGCGGGCCCATTCTTGAGATCACTCATAGCCGCGTCGACAAGCAGTACAACATGCACAGCGTCGCTGAGCGTAACATAATCATGCATCATCAGTCGGGCATGCGCTTGCGCAAGGCGTACCAGGCTTTCAAGAAGACGAACGGAGGTCAATGCCGGTGCGCGGTCCGTGCTAGCGCGCTGGTAGTTGTAATACGCCATCAAGACTTTGTTGCTACGTGGCGTTAGTGGAGGCTCGAGTGCCCCTCTTACATAATGGATATACGTCTGGAGCTTACCAAATGACCAATGAGGCAGAGGTGGCACATGTCGCGCCGAGACCTGGGCCATCACCTCCCGAACACGAGCTTCCGCTTCGTCCATCACTCGTTCACTCGCAGCCAACTGGCCGTCGCCCGTAGACATTTGCGTGTGAATTACTTCCGTTTCACGGAAAATATCTGAGCCACCGACAACGACGCCTCGCTTGCTCGTGCATGATGTGCTGCTCGTAGCACTCCTAGGATGTTGTTGAGAATGGGCCTCGGACTGTGAGTCATCTTGATCGTACTTATCGCGATTCACTCCAAACGTTTCCAGCACCATGTGGGCCTCAGGCTCCGGAAGCGCATTAAGAATGTGTTTGGTTACGGTGTTGTCCCAGTCATCGGTTTTGGGATCCCACAGAAGTAGAATCAAATCAAAACGCGAGAGCAACGGACTCGCAATACCAGTGACTAGGCTTAGATCTTGAGCTGTTGCTGCGCCGGCTAAGCCTAAGTCGTAAGCAACTGGTTTGGGGTTTTGAATTGCAAAGACAGCAGCACGAGTGTGAAGCGTGCATACCAAACCTGCCTTAGCAACGGAAATCGTTTGCTGTTCCATAGCTTCGTGTACTACTGATTTATCGGAATCACGCATGCATCCGAATTCATCGATGCAGCAAATTCCTCCATCGGCCAGAACGAGAGCACCGGCTTCAAGCCCCCATTCGCCGGTGACAGGATCGGGCACAGCGGCAACTGTCAATCCGGCGTTGGACGTACCCGTGCCAGTTGTAGAGACGGATCGCGTCAGAACCTGCGAAGCAAATTGAAGCAGCTTGGATTTACCAGTACCGGGATCACCGATGATCAACAAATGAGATTGGCCTCGGGTTCGTGTACCCGTATTAGAATCCACTCTGGCAACTCCGCCGATGAGAGTTAGGAGCACCGCAAGGCGAGGAATCCACACACCACAGAGCTGTGGACATACTGAATTCATCAAAATGGACCGTGCAATTACAGGTGTTTTCTGATGCTTCAACCAAAAGCGCGCGAATGCGGCCCGGTGCTCGTCTCCGACTGTAACCGCAGTCCGAGTATCGTTCGTGACTTGCACGTGATTAGCGTGTAGGACCAGATCCAGGTCACACCGTTGTTCACGGGAGAAGGAGCTCCAAAGGTGTCCTACAACACCGGCCACGACAACATCATCTCCAGCCTGACAAGAATCGATTAGGTCGTCGACCAGGATTACAATCAACGACCTCGGCATCGAGCCCATAGCGAGACGGTGAGAGCTCTCCTGAATCTTAATCTCTTGGTAGTCGCGGCAAATCTTGCTGCCCTCGACGTACTGAAACGCGCGACTCCGACACTTGCTGCCAATGTTGGCATGTCGTGATGGACAGATGCTCGGGAGCACAAACACGTTTCTTTGATCAGCTGCCGAGTAGACGTTGAATTGGTATCCACACTTCACACAGCGGTACTCACGCTGCGACTCAAGCACTTTCACGAGTCCCGTACGGATTACGGTGCCAACCACAGCTACGAATCGTCCGACGTCTCGATTGCGAATCGACGAGATTCTAGGACGATAAACAGATGGACACGTCGGTAGCGCCGTCAGACGTGTGTGACAAAGCGGTTTGAGTGACATTTTCTCGCGGTCCTCGGAAACTCGGATAAGATGCTGCTGAGCACGGAACAGAGCCTCATCGAACAATAGCAGCAGCTTCTCGGCGTGAATCAGCAACACTGAAGCAAGCGATACGTGCGTCTCAAGCAGCTTCATGACCTCGATGTTAAGTCCATAGTGGGAGTCTACATCGGTTGCCAGCAGGATTTGTCGTATCTGCTCGATATAGTCGCTCCCTGGCGCCATCAACACATTGAAAAACTCTCGAATGTACCACTCTCGGGACGAAGTCTCGTCTACTATGTCGGAAGCCGAGGTATCTTGCCAGGGCAGAGAGAAATTAGGACTTTGACCAGAGTTGTTAACGTCAGGCGAGCTTCCAGTCGATGCACTGATGTGGTTCCCGCTCCGCCGCGCGCGAAGTGGATCCGCAGCTGGGTCTGGCTCATACGCATCAAGTTTGGATTCGTTTTGTGAGTCTAAAAGATCATCGACGGGACCTGAAATCCAGTCCGCGTCGAGTCCCTGTAAGATGTCCATACTACACTCGCATCCAATTGGGTCCCAGATTCGTCCCAGGCGCCATTCACGTGTGTAGAAAATGTCAAAACAATCCCAATTTTCAGTCTTCCAGTCAGTGGAAATTTCGAATTTTGGCGGCAAAAAGTTAAACCCGTCCAAAGCCGTATTACGGGGGCTTTGCTGGATAATACGCGTGCATCTGGTCCTGATATCCCTGCACCATGTACTACGTCCTGTGTCGAGCATTTATACCTGCCCCTACATGTATCTGACATCGATTCACCCCTTAACCGCCCCTCGTCACAGCTGAGAAAAAGTAACGAATTTGGTTTTGAAGGCGTTACATTGTGAAAGCTTTCGGTGCGGATTGCGCGCGATTAGGTTTGTGCAAGAGGAAGTTCGCACCGAAGAACGGTTCAAAATCTTGTATCTCACTGAAGTGTGAGACTAGTTTCGTACTGCAGACACCTGCACACAGCACACAGCCCCATAGCATGAGTCGGATCCCAACCAAAATCCCAAGCCAAGACTACGAGCTGGCGCGTGCGCTGCTGTCAGCGTCACCCAGCAAGCCAGACCACCGGCCCTATCACCAATCCAGCAGACCCGGTATGGCGGATAGTTCAGCTGCGATGACACCAGCCCGCAGTCACATCCCCAGCCAGCGGTTCTCTACCTCTCTCTCAGCCTCCCAAAGACGAAACCTCTTCTCTGCCTCCTCGGCAGGCAGATCGAAGCTAGCCGCTGGAAGCATCCAAGAACAGATTGAGAGGGCGACAGCTCGGCACAAAGATAGTGTGTCCAAGCTCAGAGCGCTTCAGGAGCAACTCGCTGCCTCGTACCGGGAAGGCCCACCCACACAAAGGCAAGCGCTCAGTTCGTCTCTGTATTCGCATGACCCAAATAGTGGTCCAGCGGCGGAGCCTGATAATGACATCACAGTTTCTCACGTTCCGGAGCTGAATACCTCACAGGGTGGGAGCCAGGTGAACCCTGTTACCATCGCGCAGCTCCTGTCGGAAATTGCCAGACTCAATGAGAAGCTTGAGGCTGCTGAACGTGTGATTGCATCAGAACGAGGCCTGCGAGAAGAGGCTGAGGCACAATTAAACATCGCTCGCGGAGAACGCTGGGCTGCTGAGGCCGCGGCAGAAACAGCCATTGCAGCACAACGTCGCGCTGAGCGACGGGCTGCTGAAATAGAACTCAGTAGCCACCAGCTACGGCAGGGTCAGGCCGACGCTAACCTACAAGCCGAACGCGAACTGAGCCAGCAGCTGGAAGCCGAGCGTCGACTACGAGAGGCGCTTGAGCTCCGTGTTGAGGCCGCTGAGCGCGCTAAACGATTCGCTGAGGATAGTCTAGAAAGAGAATGTGCCGCAGCGTATGAGAAGGGGCGAGGATCTACACAAGAGCTAATGGACCTGCTAGAGCAAGAGCGCAACACTGTTGCCTCGCTTAGGGCAGAAATAGACAAGGTTCAGCAATCGGCCGATACTATGCGAGAAGAAGCAGAGGATGCCAAAGCGAAGCTAGAGCTTGCCAACAAGGAACTTTCCACCGTCCACATTGGAATTGGAGTATTAGGCACCAAGATGTTGGAGGAATCCCGACGGATCGTCACAGCTGTCGTCGTTCCTACACTCCTTGAATGCAACCGTGCAATTGTGAGACTTGAAGCTGAGATCCACAGACTCCCGCAGGCAGCTGACACATTAAGTGGCTCATCAGAGTTGGACGGGACCTCCAATTCCGACGCCAACCCACTGGACACATCTCATTGGAGTCTGCCGACAGCCCTCGAAGTTAATGTCAGCATGCTAAATGCGCTCTTGAAGCGTATTCAAGATGCGGCACAACTGATAGCGTATCAGAACCAGCAACACCTCGAAGACGAGGCAACGAAAGCTAAATTGTTGGAGAGTGAAACCTCACGGGTAGCTGAAATCGAGCGAAGGCATTCCGAACACCTCTTGGAACTACAAGCGCAGATTCAAAAGCTCACACGAGACAATGCAACATTATCACGAAGTCTGCAGGTCGCAAACGCGAAGGCTCAAGAGCTAGAACGCCGAGATGCAGAATTAGTCGCACAACTGCAGTTGCTCCACAAGACCGCGGATGAGAATGCATTTAAGGCGAACGAGAGTACCCGTGCGATGCAGGATCTTAAAGCGGCCTTTGAGCTTGAATTAAAGCTTGAGAGAGAACGCGCTAAACGAGCACAAGACGAGGTACAATCCCTTGTCGAAGCCTCAGAACGTCGTGTCAGAGAGTCAGTTGAACAAGCTACCAACGTGTACACAGAGAAGATTGGTGATCTCGAGTATGAACTCAAGGTAGTTAAAAATGAGCTCGCTGATATGACGGCTGAGAAGGAGCGCTTAGATAAGGCTGTCATAGACTTGAAGTCAGAACTGAAGGAAAGTGAACGACGCTACCGAGCCTCCGAAGTCCAGCTTGAGGAACGAACACTTCAGTATTCCAGCCTCCAAAAGCAGCTTGAAGAAGCGCGAAAAGCCTACTCTTCCAGCGAATCCGCGCGTATCGAAGCTCAGAGTGAGCTTGCTCGTGCACGAGCTCGCTTTGAGGCCGACCTGACAGCAGCTCAAGCTGAATATGAGTCAAGGCTGAAAGCCGCTGAAGAAGCTGTACGTGCTAAGGCAGTTGACTTCTTAGAAGAACGTGGAGAGATCATCCAGTACTCAAACCGTGTTAAGCGTGAGAATGCAGAGATGCAGCGTGATCTTGAAGTCCTTAAGGTGCAGCAAGCTCTCCAAGCGTTGAATAACGTCCGAGAGGAACAGGATGAAGCCGCTGAGGACGAAAAAGATGTAACACAGGAGTTGCTACACACACCAGCACGGAGTACCCAGTCTCGGAGCGCAAGAGCAACGCCGATGTCGACAAAAGGCAAAGGGGTTGTGATTCAGCTTGGGTCGCCGAAAGTCGCATCCGCTGCGTTTGTTGAGGATGTATACTCATCTCCTACCCGTGGGGGTAAGACGGCGCGATCTACGCCGAGCAAAGGAAATGCCCAGATGCGTTCTCCTGCGTGCTCAGCCTCTGACTTTGTACAAAGGCTTCGTCAGGCAAGCCAGGGACTGAGGTCGATACAACTTGCAAATCAACTGTTGGATGCTGACGATTAAGCCACGACTCGTCAACATTGCGACTATTGACCCGCTAAGGAGTAAAATACAAGCATACTATGTACATCGGGTTTATTCAGGAACTATGAAGATTGCTAACGCCTCAATCTCTACATGAAAGTTCTCGAGAACGCCGGGTGGGTTCGTTTTGTTGAGATCGAGGCAGTGTGGTTTCTTCGCAATGGATTGCGGCCCTGTGGCTGTGGATTCACAGGAGTCAATGGAAGTGGCATTGTTGCACTCACGGTCGTCGGTCCGTTAGACTGACCACTATTGTTGGAAACAGGAAGTTTTACAATGCGCTCCTCACCAACCTCAACCTCCTGGAACTTGTCTGATTCTGTTGCAATGAATTGCCGTGGGGATTTCCAGACGTCGTGATGAAGCGAAGCAGTGGTGGCGCGAGCGCGCGCAGTTTTGTTCCTCGAAGATCCTGGCGCAAAGTTCGCGGATCCTATACGAGGGGCCGATTTCTGTAAGGGACAGATAGGCTTTTGCGGCTCGGACGTGCTTGCACCAGCGCATGCAGCAAACGTCTGGGTTTGTGCGGACTTCATGAGTGGCAATTGTATCAAATTACCCTGAGCATGCGTTGTGTAGCGAAGCAGGGGTGATGCAGTGCTCATAAGATCGCCCTGCATGACCGGGGTCGATACAGGAAGACCAAGAATTGCCAGCTTTGTGGGGATAGAGTTCTGAATCACAGGCCTGGGCATGTGCACCATGGGAAATTGTTGCGGCTCGTGTTGTCCCAGTTTTGGTTTGGCCATCGAAAGCATACCACTAGATCCTTGCATGATTGCAGCAACGGTATCCGACTTGCTCAATAGTGTGCCTTGAATCGAAAGATCGTGACTCATTCTAGCCCCCTCGACCAACTTCTGAGGCACGAAAGGACTAACTGCGGTAGTAGGACTTTGCAACCAACGTGGATCTTGCGCGAATAGAGGGAGGACACGCACATGATCTTTGTCATATCTCGATCCACAATCCGGATTGTTGATATAGTTTCCTGTTGCCGCTAGCCAGAGGAGTTTCAGAGATGGCTCTAAGTGTGACGCTAGCCCCCCCGTGACATCTGTTTGTCTCTTATGAGCTTCCCGGTCAATAAGATGTGTTGAGGAATCGTCAGAGACAGCCTCTGCGCGCGAGGCAATCGCGCGGAGAGCAATTTGTGCAAGCGAATCGAAGTTAAAAACTTTGGTCTGAATAGGCTTGAGGTCTTGGTGCGTCTCAACCGCATGCTTTGGCAACTCCGGATGGTTCCGCAAAGCGCTTCGAGCACGAGGAACTCTTCTGCGCGGATTAAATTTCGGAGGTTGCATATGATTCAAGGCCACTGCGAGCTTCGCGATTCGCTCGTCGATCGCGAGGACACGTAGCGCAGCTTCGAGGGACCGTGCAGCTCGGTGAGAATCAATAGGCTGCGGAATCGTGCTTGGCTCCTTCCCAATCACTAAGGATGTGAGGTTCGTAAGTAGGATTGCTGCAGACTGAGCTCCACCGCTAATCGTCGCAATTCGTTTCGCAGTTTGCTCATCATTAGGAGAGGGAGCGATCTTGGGCGTCGAGGGATCTGCCAGAATTGTATGAACCCCCATTTTCTGCATAGATTCGACAACGAATTGCTCGAACAACTTCTCTTCTTCAGGCGTCGGATGGAAGCCTTCTGGTAGATGCAACTGGGTGAATATGCTCGAGGAAAGAGCCTGAAGCTGAGAGTCCCGCGAGGGTGGTTCCTCGAACGTTGGCTGACTATCCGCCGTTGCAACCCCGTCTGCGATCGCGGCAGCCTTGGAATCAGCCCGAAGTCCCTTCAGTGATCCGTGGGCACTTCCCAAGGAGGCGGGCGCCTCACGACGTGGAGAGAACATACCCGGAGGCACCAGTCCTGATCGACTCTTCGCACCGAAAGTAGCCATTTGCTGTAAAAACTCGTTATTCAGGCCATGTACGTCGAAGTCGTCGGACTCCTCCAGGACATTGAGTCGCAGTTCCTCAGTCAGACGAGCCTTAGCCGTCTCTGCAGCTGACTGGATGTTCCTCAGAAGTGTCATAGAGGGTGATTCTCCAGGTGTTTTGGGCCTCAAGGCCTGGAGCTCTTCCGTGGAACTCTTCTGTGTATCTTGTTGATCCGAAGTTGCGTGATACTCTCGGTAAGGAAGGCGAGTCACAAGCCTTGCGATGGGATCTCCTGAGAGAGGCGTTGCATCGCCTGAACGTGCAAGCGCTGAAGGAACTAGGTGGGACGAGAACTGTTCCAATGGCGACAGGATTGGTGAATCGAGTGTAGTCGAACTCAACTCCTCAGACGAGCCTAAAGTTCTGGAAGAAGGACTCAATACCATCGAAAGCTTTAGTCCTAGCCTCGTTAACTCACTACGGCTGCTGTGATTCATACCCGCCAACTGCTCAAAGGAGGCTGAAGTGTGAGGGCCCTGGACTTGGCCTGGTTTCGTGTCAAGACGGGCCATCTCAGGATGCTCTCCCGAGATACGCTGCTGCATGCCATCAGGGTGCGACGCACTAGGAAGCGGTGGTAAGAATCCATCAGGCCCCGCATGGGGGTGCCCAATTGAGATGCATTGCGGCGACCCCATGGGGACAACGGACTCTATCCTGGTTGAGACTGGCGAAAGCATATCCAACGTTAGGGGGCTTCCACTGTACGCGTCCAGTGACGAAACTGGTTCAGGAGAAACGACAAGATCCTGCTGTTGTTGAAGTGCTGGAAGCTCTTGATGATCTTGCTCTCCACCTGTGTTAACACTTAGGTCTACGACTTCAACCTCATTTTCCGACGAATCCAACACCGAATCTTCGGCGTCATCTTGGTCTTCGATTGACAGGACTCGCACAACAGTGGTACAGCCAGATTCTCGTGTAAACACAGCAGCCAGGCGGTCAGACAGTGCTTCCATGACATAAGCCACATATCTGGGAGACCACATTGGCCACGGCGTATCGAGGGCATCAAGAATGCCAAGCATCGAATCCTTAATCTTTACTCCCTCGTATAGATCGTCAGCGTTCTGGGAAATCGCGCTTGAAAGCCATCGGCAGACCTTTGACGAGAGCTGGACATCTGCCACAAGCACGAGAGTAGATGGGTGCTCAGACTGCCCTCTGGTCTCACACCCCGGGGTACTTACACGAGGAGGGGGAGTAGTCGAAGAATAAATGCCGAACGAAGTCGGGGACATGATAGGCGAGGGTGACCCGGCTCTTCCACTGTTGACATTAGGATTGTCCTTGATCTGGCAAAGCGGAACAACCTGCAATCGCACGAGTTGACTGTCTAGCGCTAACCCAAGCCAGTGCAGTGGACGCAGTGGACCAGTTGGGGGCAATGCCCATGGAGAGGGCCCAAACGTCGCTGCGCCTAACTTGCTGATGTACGACGACAAGTCGTTGATCTCGCGGCTCACTTCAGATAGCAAGTTTGAGGGCGAGTTGAAGTGCCTCATCAGCGTCTCGTTCAGTGTTGAGCCTGTCAGAGGGGATATCCAAACCACCGGATGTTCAGATGTCGTAGGCTCTGTTTCTATCTTGCGCTGATGTGCCGAGAATACCACAGGATATGGGGGTACCTCATTAGCTGGAATCGAACTCAGTGAAAGGCCCTTTTGTAAAATCTCTAACAGCATATGATATGCCCTTTCATCCGCTTTGGACCGGAATTGTGTTAGATAGACAGAATTAGCGTCCCAGAGCCATGAACTTCGAGAAGCATCATTGGACGAATCCAACCCATCCGAGCTCGCAACAAGGTTGTTGTTCGTCGCTGTTCCGAATGCGCGTGCTTCTTCCCTTGCTCGGTCGGCAACTTGGGCACATTCTTGAGACACTTCGATTGCTCGTAAGAAATGACTAGAAGTCAGTGCCGCTAGCCTAATGAACGGTTGAATCAGACTAGTGGGTGAACAGCCCCACTTACCTAGAGGGACCTCCTCTATCAGAATCTCTTCCCAAACCCGTGTACAAGGGATCCGTGGCATTTCCGATGAACCCTCGGCACTTGACAACGGTAATCCTAGTGATGCTGTCTGCACAAAGACTCGCCGTCGGAGCGTCAGTGGGGAGATAGACGTTTGATTTTCTGAAGCGAGGAGTGGTGAATCACAGGACAGCTCAATCATCTCCCACAAGTATGGCATAGGCCGCAGAATGACACGTCGAGGTCCGCCATCTCGTGCTTGACCTGCACGGAACCTGATACTCCTTCGGAGAAGCCAGCGCAGCAGCTCTTCTGAGTATAGCTCAGTCTCGTTCGACGACGCTATTGCCTCGCTAACCAGCCCTAAGGACACAAGCTGCTTTCGCGTCGGTAAATGGGAAATTGGCCGCGATGCCAAAACTAGACTTGAGCCTATACCATGCTGCCGGCGCAAAAAGCGCGGCACCAAAACAACGGACTGATTCGGAAGAAATGCACGTGAAGGCTGAACCGAAAGCGCTACAGACACCTCGGATGAGAGCGGGAGAAGGTAATTCGAATATTTGATTGGTTGCATCTTAGGACGTGCCTTGGGCGGCGTGTCAGCAGGACCTCCCAGGGTTCTTGATGCCACAAGCGGGGTTTGACTTTGAGATGATGAGGCCGAATCGAGTACCAGTGTACCTTGATCTAGAATCATCCAATCCGGCGCAAATCTACGGAAGGAAATGCGAATTTGCTTTCCATCTCGCCTAGTATTGCGCTCGGCAGCTAATGCGGAGAAATCGTCCTCGTCTTCGACATCATCCTCATCGTCATCAGAATCAATGGTGTCTTCTCCTGCACCTGAGTCGCGCAACGGCATTCGAATCATGCGATAGAGCCTAAAGGCACTGGAGCTTGATAGTGATGGTGATTCGGTTCGCATGACTGGAGTTAGCCGCTTTGAATCATGATTCCCAAGAGGAGTGGACCGCGATGGAGGACGTGACAATAGAGGAGACGCGCTGCGAGATACCGTTTCCGACACACGCTTGAGCGTCGCATGCCAGCCTGCTTCTGTGAATGCACTTAAGACCGTGCCTTTGGCAAGATTTGCCAATTCCTCATCATGCTGTGGCGCGGTAACATCCTCTTCATCGGCTTCAACTTGATCTTGAACAGGGGCGTATTCATCCCCAGTGTCGACCACGAGTTCAGGAGGAGCGGGGGTGATATGTGCGCTCCTTTTGTGAACGAGGTTGTCATTAAACCCTTGCGACAAAAATCGTGTGAACTCGACATCGAACTCACTGAGTAAAGGGCGCTTTTTAGCATCCGTACTTGCCAGGTAAGCAATCAGACGTCGCTCGCGATCGGCAATAAGACGACGTTTTGGATACCCTAGGGCGAGTCTTAATGCAGACGCAAGCCGAACTACATCAGAGGTGGCAACGACCTGGGGCTTTGATTTTGCAAGCGCGGCATAAATGGCGTCAAGCGCACGGCGAGCAATAAAGCTACGCAGGTTCAAGCTTCGTTGACGTCGGTCAGTGACACCACCCTGCGCGCCTGCATGCCATTCGTCCAGAGCGAGCAAACCAGATGCGGCCGTACACGTCCCTACACCTGGCGTCCACTGGTCAAGTGCAGTGCTAGGCTTGGAGGATTCGGCCGTTGGAGTGTCATCCAACTTCGGAGGGGTATCTACGGTGGATGTTAGACCATTGGTCTGAGAGTCGGGTTGCAATGCAATATCGGGTAACCACAGTCGAATAATCTCTGTTTGCTCTGCCAACTCCTCAGATCGCAGGGTCGAGAACCGAGTATCCTCCAATGTGGGGTCAAATGACTCATAGTTGCGCATACTCGAACCAATATCAAGTGATAGCATTGACTCGTCTGCGCTTGTCGGGCGATCGCCAGTTGGTGAGGTGAGGGCTGCTGTGCGTCCCGTTGCGATTCCTGTCTGGAGTTCTAGATCTACATCATCGTCAGACTGCAACTCCACATGTACGCCGTCAAGTACATACGTGCCATCACCTCGACGACCTGATTGAAGGTCGAAGTCATCGCTGAGCTGCGAGACGGGACTCAATGACTGAGCTCCTACGATAGAATTGTGGCGCTGAGCGCGGAAACGAGTTCGAGTAATCCCCATACCGTCATCGATGTCATCATCTTGGAGTGAGCCACGGATACGCAGATCCTGCACACTGGACGAATGAGTCAGTACATCTCGACCGCTATAGCGTCGAGTACGAGCATCACCATACGAGTATGGACCGAGTTCGGTCCTAGGATCCTCATCAATATCACCCTCGGCGCCAGAAAGATCGTCATCACGACGCTGCGTTCCAAAGCTGGCTCGATCACGCTCATCAAAGCCTAACTCATCATGGTCGAGATCACCTGCACCATCACCCGAGGCTGCTTCATAATCCAGGGTATGCTGAAGCTGTCGTTGGCGTCGTCGCTCTGTTGAATCTGAGATTTTGCTTGGACTTGGGGTTCGGTTCGGGGATCGCGGGGTATGGCGAGGTCGTAGCGGTGAGAGCGATCTGCTTTCTCGTCTGCTAGGTGAAGGACTTTCGTGTAGACGCCGTCCCTCTTTCTTTGGCGAACGCTCCAAAGATCTTGAAGGGGTTGGGCTCTGGGAGGGCGTTAAAGCGCTTGGCTTCAAGTTGAAGACAGATGTATAGTTGAAAGTCGGTGTCGGCTGTCTTGACCTTGCATCACCGAGTTCTTTCTGTGCCTGCGCAGGCTCTTGAGGTGTGGGTGGAATAGAAGCTTGAGATCGAGTTTCAGGCTTCCGGGTCGCATATCGTGCTGTTCGAGGGTCACGCAACGAAAGCAACGCTTGCGCAGGCTTTTTGCGCCCTGCTTCGTCGAGGATGTCAGACTGAGCTCCGGATACCGACTTGTCAAAGACCGCTGACTGGAACTCCAGCTCAGGAACAAAAGCTTGGAGCGTAGCCAAGCGAACCGCCTCTAAGGGTGCAGCGCTGCGAGCGTAGTCTGCCTCACCGCCCACAATGGTTGTCGCCCTACCAAGCATAGCTGCAGCGGATCCAGCGTTTGCACCAGCGGTCGCTCCCGCCGGAGTAGATGTTAGGAATCCAATAGGTACGCCACCAACAGATGCTGTTTCCTTAGTCGCCACGGCGCTGGTTGAGAGAGCCACATCAACAGGACCAGGAGCAGCCAAATTGAGTCTTGGATGCTGGGTCGTGAAAACAGAGGCCATGGTCGAGTCAATCGAGCCGCTACCTCCAAAGTTGTCAGTAACCAATTTCACCGCACGACCCTGCCAGAAGCTGGTTTCGGTCGCTTGAGTAGGGGGAGGCGGCGTTCGGAGTTCGCCTCGACTGTAAGGCTCACCACGTTGACTGGCTGTATCCGTTCTTACGCTCAACGCATGGCGGATATTTTGTTGAATCGGAGTGAACGAGTTCATATCACCAAAACTACTCAATTCAAAGCCTCCTACGCTCTGACCACGAGTTGCGCTCATATTCTTTGCTCCGCTCGAGCGTGTGTCACCATCGAGAATTGATTGACGATCAGGACTACTCGCCACCTGACGTGTCCAATCTAATGTGGTATCGATGACCTCAGCAGCTCGAAGGGCAGCTGCTGTGAAGTTATCAATATCCTGATTAGTAGCATCTAGCCCCTTTCCTGCCACTAACTCCTCAGGAAGTGGCGCATCCAATACTGGGGTCTCCGAAACGGTTGGAAGAGCTTCCCTCGTTGAATTAGACCTCATGGAAGACTGTTGCTGCTGGGCCATGGTTGTCACTTGCATCCATTTCGTATTACGCGAGGTTCGAGCTTTCTGGCCTATTGACTCGGCTGCCTGGCTTGCAATTTCTGATACCACATCTGTCTTTGACTGAGCGGGCAATTTCTCATTGGTCAATGCACGATATATTCCTTCTTGGGTTTGAAGTGGCTCAATCTGGGTTGGGAACACCTGCGCTGGTGCCAAGAGCCTACCCTGAGTAGCCGAGACCGCGTCATGGCTAACCAGGGTGAGGGTGGCACTCTCATTCTGAACCGGATTTGATAGCTTGTTCGCTGCGAAAGCAGAGTCAGTTGCCCGAGTCAGGGCAAGCTTATCCTGTGCGGCATTCATCGTTGCTGTCGAAAGCAGTGACGAGCCGGTCTGGTGGAACGCTGAGGTGCTTGCAGCCGCGCTTGCCGAGATGGGTCTCCCAACAAAATTTGGCTTCGCTTCGGCCTCGAGTTGGGCCAAAGTTTTTGGACCTGAAAGCACCATCATATCCTGGGTTAGCCGGCTTAGCATACTTGCCGAAAGGAGTAGCTGCCTTCGAATTGCAAAACCTCGTGCCAGCATGACAGCAGAGCCCGAACCTGAAGATCCAGTGCCGTTCACGACGCCAAGCAGATCCAGTGCAACGTTCACACCAGCACCGACAGCCACATTCAGCCCCGGGCGTGTTTTTCCCCGATTAGAGATAGAGCTTGAGAGCAATGTGCGAGCTTTGAGCTTCGCTGAGCCTTGCCCCATTGTAAGCGCACCTGGAGTTGAGAGCGTTTTGTCACCGTCTGGTGCTGCCGAGCGCATTGTGGAGGTTCGACGTGGATGTATCTGACTCGGGCGAGAAGGCGATCGAGGTGTTGACACTTTGGCTCCAGATAGTGATCTACCCTCAAGTGGCGCAGACGAGTCAATGGTTAGGGTACTCGCGATGCTTGTCATGGGTGAGAGAGACGGAACATCTTCATTTGAACTTGTCGTTAGAGAACCCCGCCTTCCTGAGTGCAACGAACTCACAGAACTTATTGAATCTCGAGGGCGCCCATGCATCATGCTTGCTGATAGGCCACTCATGGATCTTACTTGATTCAGAATGTCACCTTGGGCGTCTCCCGCGCCAAGAAGCGTCCTGGAGCTATCTTTGGCAGCCGAGGCGAAAACAGCTGTGGCCTCTGCGCGCTGTTTGCTACGAACTGCAAGAACTGCAGATATGGATGCACTCTCGGTCAGGTCGGGGGCTACCTGCGAAGTTGCCAAGCCCGGACGCGGTCCTCCGGCCGAGGAAGCCGGTTGACTCTCTCGCGGTACCGAAATCAAGGCGCCACCAGCGACCATTGATTTGCGAAGTGACGTCGATGCTACATTGTGGAGCTGTGCGGATGTGCTAGCTATGGTCGGTGGAGGAGCATATTTTGATGGGCCCAGGATGAGGCCATCGGCAGACAAAGCCTTCTCTAGCAGCCTTGCTTTGGCGTTGTTCTCAAGTGCAAGTTTGTTTAGCGCAGCGTCTTCTCGAGCAAGGTCACTAGGCGGCGCCCGACTACCAAGTAGTGGCGTACCTTGAGGCGTGGTATCGCTGTCCGAATCACTGCTGGAGAATCCTTCCGTGTCCGAGCCCGTTTGGAAGTGTGCTCTTCTTCTGGATTTCGGAACTATCGAAGCGTAATCCTTGTCCGTTAGATAACCTACCTCTGCAAAGCATCCACCTGCCTGGACGTGCGCTGCTAGCATACGATGCAGCACAGGAGGTAGCTGTGCTAGCGTGCGATCACCCGGCCCGAGGCTTAGCGCAAGATCAATTAGCAAGGGCCCTGTCAGATAAGCCAGATCTGGTCGATCCAAACCACTTAATCTCGCAATCGTAGCCTCCGGACGCTCCTGTTCCAATTCAGATTGTTCTACGAGGGCATTATTGCGCTGCTTACCGTCGCCTGCCGTTGAATGTCCTGAATGAATTGCTGCTAAGGCATCACCTGTGGACGCGTCCGAGCCAGCGCCAGAGAGTAGTGCACGAGTTGCAAATGTTGAGCTTGAGGTCGCGGCCGTGGACCTCGTTGGCGCATAGGGAGAATCGAATGAGATTACGAAGGTTTCGTCCGAAGAGGCGGCGCCAGAGCTTGTAAGACGCCCCAGAGCTGGGGTACGCGTATCAACAATGGAGTGAGATGAGATTGATGGTAGTTTAGTGTTGATAGCCCCAGGCACTGTGGTATATGTGCCACTCTTGCTCATCTCAAGGAGCGACGGCATCTCGTTTGCACGACCATTTGCGTCACGTTTCCCCTTACGCTTACCCTCGGGTTCAGTAGTTGAGTAAACGTACCCTGCAAGTAGCGTAGAACTGATCAAGGGGATGGAGGTTGACGGATCCTTAGTCGTCAGGGAGCGCGCTCGTGTTGTTTGGATCTGATCGATCGCCGCGCTAAGAAGCGGTGCAAATTGTGCCAGGACCGAAAATGACTCATCTGGAAGTGTTTTCAGGAATTTCATCGTCTCCTCCGAAAACCTGGTGTTGATAATCGCACCAGAACCATTGAATAACGCCGTACCTTGTTGTGCAACGAGCTCAGAAGGAGATAGACCAGCGGCCGCAGCGGCCGCAGCGATGTGTGGCGATCTAAGCAGCGTCGCAATGGAGGCGGCAGCCGTCATCACTGCAGTCTCATAGTCATCATGGCCTCCTGTTGCGCTCCAAAATATTGCTGCGGGATCAGAAACCTGAGCTTTCAGCTCTCCTACCTCTTTGGCGTAGGCAGCTAGTTTCGCTGCGAGTTGTGGCGCAAACACAAACACGGTAGAGCTGATGGGGAACGTGAGACAAAAGCTCTTAGCTGTGAGCGAACTCGCGATCGATGAGCGTTGAGCAACGTACGTTGTGGCCTTTGAAGATGTCGACGCGTCTGTATCACTCATACTGACCGCTTGTGAGATTGCAGATGCAACCGCAGCTGCTACAGCGGCTGCTGGATTGCCGGCTGCCTTGCTTGTAATACTTGCACGCCTCGACATCTGCTGAAGTAGCAGAGGTTGCTGTAGCGATGTAATCTTATTCTCAGGTGGAACTGTGATTGCGAATAATAAGCCGGCCAAGAACTGTGCGTAATCGAGGGCTGAGATTGAGGGTGTCCATGTGTCAGCAAGTTCGAAAAGGGCCCGGTGCAGTTTGGAACGGTTGAGGGAACCCGTAGCCTCACTGTCAACGATCCAGTCTCGCTTGGCGGATGTGAACGCCTGATCAGGGGGCGCGGCAGGATCCAAATGTGCCTTGACCAACAACAATATCCGCATCCACGACTCCTCGTCAATAGCATCCTGTTCGGGTGATTTGAGCAGGTTCCACCAGACCTCTGTAACTCGAACAACAACATCATCATACAGCAGCGTAAGTCGGCGAATAATGTTGGTTGGGGTATATGCCGAAGCGTCACCTTGAAGCGCTGGCCGCAAACCGATTTTCTGCCCCACTGGGACAGTCAACTTAAGCTTGCCGGATGATCGGAGTGCCTCGAGGCGATGCCACTCTGCGAGACTTAGACGTGTAAAGTCCGTATAATGGCGAAGCCCAAGCGCGGCAATGACGTCAAGCGATTCACGATCCAGACCCTCTCGCTCGTACTTTAAGAAGAACTCCTCTTGCTTAGCTTTGAGCTGTTCGAATAGCGCAGACATGGTGCTCTCGTCCTCTGCACCTTGCGTGGATAGCTGCCTGCGGTGAGCGTCCGTCTGTGTTCGTTTTACTCCCGGTTGATTTGGCCGCGATGTACCTGATCTTCGCAGCGTTGTGGTTGCTCCTCCTGAGAATGGACTACCGACTGCCATCATGGACAAGCGTTTGACAGGTTCGTTGCTAATCCTGCGCGTGAGTTCCGTCGGACGCGTCATTGTCCCAGTATGGTCAGGCGCGCTTACAGGAGCCTCCGCGGGGCCTAGTGAAGAAATCAAACCGGCACTCGCATCTCCTGCATTACGTGGTGAAGTAGTAGGCGAAGCGTTAACTGAGAGAGTCAGCCCGACTCCCTCCTGAGCTGGACTTGTTCCAGTAAATCCTCCGTTTCGAGCCAAGCCTGGCATCGAATCTGAACTGTACATGCTCATACTGAGGCTGCTGCTCGGGCTAGCGCTGAAACTACCCCCTGTGGGACCGCTGGAGGTAGAACCCCTTCCTGTGCTGAGCGATCCTGCTGGGGACGAGGGTCCCAACGCTGGTGTTGAAGGGCCAAGTCGAGGTGTAGCAAAGGACCCAGGGGTGGGGCCGAGCAGCGACTGGTTGGCGTTGTTGGTGGCAGTGCTGCCGACACCAAAGGAAACACCTGGAGTCCTGCTTAGCGACGGCAGCCGCAGTAGCGGCGCCGAGGGTGGTTCCGCCGTGGAGCTACTGCTCATGGTTTGCGAAGGGCAAAGCGCCACGACGGACTAGTTTGGGTATATAGGTAGTGCACGTAACTGCTTATCTACTCCTGTGCACGCTGATATTGGTAGTGATTCACGTCTCGTGTAATCTGTGTGGTTCTCCGACGCACCTGGAAGCCGTTATGGTAAAAAACTTTGGAGATGAATAGAGTCGAAACTAAGGAGTGATACGAGTTTACAGTGAAATAAACTAGTATATCTCAGCGAACTACACCAAATGCTGTGGTTCTTATCCAACTGCACGCACGGCGTATATGCACTCCAGAATTTCGGTTACTCTGGAATCCACTGGTTGTTCAAGTGGTGAGCCCACTGGATCTAGGCAAGGCACACGCATAGCAAGTCAAACGGGCTAGGGTATATTATAACACTTTATGCGACGTCTCTCCGTGCGACACACCTTCGTCGCTCACTCACTACTTCTTCTGGCTCGCGATATATGCCGCCTTGGCCTTCTTCCAGTCCTGCAGCAGCTTGTTGCGCTGCATGAAGATCTTGGAGCCGAGACGCTTCGAGCGCTCAATGACCTCCTGGTGTTCCTCCTTAGTCCATGAGGGTGCTGAGATGCGTTGGACAACGTCTGCGAGCTCGACACCCCAGTCGCCCGACTCAGGTGGATACTTCTCTTGCCACTTCCTCAGGCCCGCGAGCGAAGCAGCAAGGTTTGCCCTATTTGACTGAACTAGTCCAGTGAGACGCATTGCCTCCTTTGCAGCCTGCTCATCACTAGGATTTGCAGCTGCACGTGCCTGGGCGGCCTCTAGCTGTGGAGTGTTGGTGACGAGCGCAGCGACGAAGGGCAAGGGAGCCGAGAGTGCCTTTTTGAACTCGTTAAGGTCCTCGCGCTGGTACCAGATCTTGGCAGCCTCGGGGCCAAACTCCTCGGGGTTGACATTGGTAGGCTCGACCTCAGGCATCTCGCGCCAGTTTGCATGCGCCTCCATGCCCTCAGGGATGCGGCTGCCGCCGAGAGGCACGGCAGTCTGGATACCCTTGTGATACGAGGGACTGGTCGGGTCGAAGGCCTCTCGGAAGATCTCGTCATCAGTCTTGGGTCGGGGCTCGGGGCCTTGCTTCTGTGGCTGAGACTTGGCATTCTTGGCCTCCTCAAGCATCTGCTGCCTGCGCTGCTCTAGGATGGCGTCGTCGTCATCAAATTCAATGTCGGACGAGTCAGAGCCAGCTGACATGTTGTTGTGTTCTTGGAAGGCTACAAAAGCGGGGAGGACAGTTTGAAACCACTGGAACGGTCAGGTGACGGTATGGTTACGCGGTCCGGTGTGACCCTCACAGTGTATACATAGCATTTTCCCTCAGTTGACTCACTCTTCACTGCGGTTTCTCCGTATAGGCCGAGTTTACGCATGTATCCGCTTGGTTACCAGCAAAGATCGTCTGAGCTAGTTATTTTCCAACATGCTGTGAGTCGCAATACCACTTCAGATTCAACGCAAGGTGCCGCACACTGCTCAAATCAGGCTCCAAATCATGCGCGTTTGGGGTGCTTTGAACGTGCTCGGCCAGGGAATTCAAATTTAAATTCTTCCAGCAGGTCCGACTGCGGGTGGATGAAGTCGTACTCATCATGGGCACCTCCGTTTTGGCAGCAGGGAGTGTGCTGAAGGCCTTAGAGCACCCGCAGCAATCGGTCATATTGCGTGGAGTGCTTGAAACCGGGCATGTTTCATCACCAACACCGCACACGACTCTTACTCACTACAACCTGAATTTTTTCTAGGACCAAGTCCTGCGTTGTTTGCACAATTTCGTTGTGAGCTAACCTGTTGTGGATCGAGCTAGCCGGCAGACAAAGGTTTCCTGAGGTGGATGGGCTTATGTTGCTGCCATGCGTAACTGGACAGAAAGACACGACTTGACTTGGTTGCTTGCAATTTTTTTGTGACCGTAGAAATCAGAACGACTTCAATTCGAGGGAACAGTTGATGATTACTTGAAGGAATTTTGAGCGCTTATATCGGAGGTGCTAGGACGTGTTCAGATTCAGTTCCTTAATGTTTCACTTGCCTAAGTCTAGCACTATTAAACCAAATACCCTTTCTCCCATCCTCACCACGACACACCCTCCAAAGCGTGGGTATCCTCAAGATTCTTCGATTCTTCAGTCGATCACGACTACCACACCCGCAAACAAGCACTAGCAAGCCGTCTCCAGCCCGCGCTCATCAATCCAAGCATGAGTACCCACCCTATTGACGCTGTTATTGACATCAACAAGCAAAAAGACAAGGTGTTACCACCCAGATATGAACAGAGCGTCTCCGCCGAAACTCGATCCTTCAGCTCCTGAAGATATTTTCGTCGAGCCAACGCGCCAGTGGCCAGTGCGCGTAGGTGCAGGATACTGGAATGTGAGCTTTCAGTTATTGCCGACAAAGCCACTTGCTACGGTAGCTGGTACTGCGGGGGCTTCTGATGCAGATGCCGCGAGTTTAGCACACCCAAAAGATATCGTAACCGCATTGCATCGCTGCTCACCTGGCTTTCTCATCCCTGGTCTCGAGAGTAGCAATGATGCCGGCGTGGCCGCTGCCGCAGATATCATTGCTGCTCCCCTGTTGCAGCGCGAGTGTGAACTCAAGTGTGCTCCGACCCCAGAGCCCACGTATGACGACCAAGTCCGAACTGTCCGAGAAGTGCTTACGGAGGTGTTCGCCACCGAAGGCGGCAATGACTCGACAGCTGTTCTAGTCGTGCCGTCTTCTATTGCCAGGTCCGCAGTCGCCGCCCATGTTATCGAGCTGTATCGCCAAAAGCTAAACCCGGACCAGTTATGAAGCACGGTCCAAGAACTCCCGCTCTCGTACGTGGTAAGAGCCCGTCGGCTGGAGTTCGGTGCCCACTCTCAGCGCCAGGGTCCAAAGACGAGACGGAGTCGGTTCTACTCCGCTTCAATCTCCCTCCGATCGATATGGAATTTGCTGCGCAACTGGAGCAAGCGAAGTTGAAACCCATCTGGGTGCTTGATCTGGATGACTCGCTTCGCCGTTCGATTGAGAGTCTTACTCGCGGATGCCAAGGCAGCTTTGTTATGATTTGTAGTGAGTCTATGCTGAACTTTGAGCTTGAAGCCACACTCGGACACTTTCAGGGTACTCGCCGACGCATCTACTACGTTCGTTCATCGGACGCTTCGCAGCTGCGTTTTGCGGTCCAGGGCGAGGGCTCGTCGAATGAGTCCAAAATTGCTGATGAAACTACTGCTCTGCTTGCGTTGTGCAAGCATCAACCATGCCTGAAAGATCTGGTTGCTAACCCGCTCTTTCTTCCTCGCTTCGCCCGAGTTCTCAGACAAGTCGTAAATGCCATCCCACCACTCAGTCGGTCTCTCGGTGATTTGATCCGAGCTGAAGAAAAGAGCGATGCGAAGAGCTCAGCCGAATCGGACGACACAGAGACCTCCGATGAGTTAATTTCCGAGTCGTACGAGTGGAAGGACATTGAAGCCCTACGTGTGCGGCACGTAGACATTCTCGAGCACACGTTCCAGTGCATCATTTCACAAACTCTTGCTGAGCTCAAAGCGAAGGGAGAGCTGGGCGCTGTCGATGCGAGCACCGTCGCCAGTGAATACCTTGTGCTGAGCGAGGCCATCGCTATGTATGAGCTAATGGGCACTTCGGCAGATCCTAGGGTCAAGCGTCTTCTTCACCAATCTTCCGCTGCAAACAATCCGACCAAGGCACTACAATACTGCGCATTACCTGTAACCTGCTGTGTGGTGGGTACTCAGATGAAGGCAGTGATGTTATCGCCTCTGATTCAAAAGTACTTCGTGGCCAAATCCACTATCCGCACCATTACAGAGCTAAATGCCTCTAATGTCAGCATTGACGAGATGGTATCCGTCCTAGCTAGAGGACCACTGGGGCTTTTCGTATTTACCCATGACCGGGATATGCTTCGCCTACAGGCGGAGTTGCTATCAAAATCTATGCGCGATGTTAACATGTGCATTAAGGTCATTTTGAACACGCGCACATCATACGCAGCGCGTTTAGACGAACCGAGCATGCTCGTTGCTGGCAATCTGATCAGTGTCTTGAATGCAATCGAAACCCTTGAACTCGCCGATTTCCAGTTGTCGCAGTGCGAGACCGATTGGAATTCAGTGCGCATCCCATATGCAAATCTGAGTGGTGCCAATTTGAATGAATGCAACTTCGAGAACGCACTGCTTCACAACGTTAATTTGGTCGGTGCCAGTATCCATCACACCTCATTCGTGCGTGCGCGTATGCACAAGTTGCGATGGAGTAACACACTCGTTAAGTTGACTTCTTCGACAAGTCTCCACACTTTTTCTGGCAGCGTTGGTGCGAAATGGGAGAATCGAAAGATTCAGCTCTTTCATACCTACGATCTGACCGCGTACCAAGAAATCGTCCCCGAAGTAGCCCCTCAAGACACTGTGACAGCATTGGCCATCAGTCCTGCCGCTCAGCTTGTGGCAGTTCGAGTGGCTTGCACGAGTATACTTGTATATTCTGTCGCGACTCAGTCGCTTCTCCGCAACACTGTGCTTTTAGGAGCCCCCAATTGCAAGGAGATCACTCTAAAGTTCAGCCCTAATGCTCGCTACATTGTTTGTGTCGAAGATGGTAAAGCAGCGTTGTGGGATCTGGCATCTGACAAGCCCCCCGCTGTACTGAAGGCAGAAGGAGGCTGTACGGGAATATGCCTGGCCGAGTTCTCACCAGACAGCCGCTACCTCGTACTTGTTTATTCTAATCGCGTGCAACTGTGGAGAACTACAACAGCTGAGTTCGTCGAACTTTACAGAAACGGAGTTCTCTCGCTGGAAGGTACGCCACGTGCCCTGTGCTTCGGCTCAGGCTCAACTTTATACATCGGTGTGGAAGTGGATTCCCCTCATCGAGTTCTTGTTTATGACATGGCTGCTGGTCTGTGTGCGTCTGCCAGAAAGGCTTCAGACGACCAGAAATCACCCACCAGGCCATCTGTCGACGTCTATGACTTGGCATGGATCTCAAACCGCCTTATTGTCGCTCGATACGTCACCGAATCCTCGTTCATCGAGCTCTCAGATGGCCACACCGGCGACGTCATCCAGCAACTTACGTGTGGCTGTGACAAGATTGTCCGTTTAACATTCATTGACCAAGGCCGATGGCTTGTCGCGACGTCCGCTGCCAACGAGATTCTAGCATGGGACATTTGCGCACATATGGATGCCTTGCATGCCCCGCGAAGCCTGAAGAGTACACCCAAGCAAATCGTTTTCGACCCTGCACGGCCAAATAACTGCCTATTAATTTGGTACACTGACAACTCTCTCCGCGTGTGGTACCCTGATTCTCGTCGATACGGAGGTTTCGTTCGATTTGCGCATGCACCCTTTGCCTGCGCGTCTAACGACGAGCGTGGATTGATGGCAGTGCAGTTCTCGAATACGAATGTACTCGAACTCTGGGATATCAAGGCAGGGAAGAGGATCGAAGCACGTCCTTTCAAGTTGAACAGATGGATCAAAATGAACTTCACCCGAGATGGCACAGAGTTGGTTGCAATTTCCGACTCCCTTACTCTCTCTGGGCTCGATGTACAAACGCTCGAGATTAAGTACGTGATACCTTTCAGGAGCGATCAAGACCAGGGTCTTCGTTTAGCCAAGTTGAACGATGACCAGACAATGGATCTAGCAATCTACCAATCGACTGGCAACGTTCGTTCATGCACTATAGATCTCAACTCTCAGTCCATCGAAACGAGCACACTCCTGAAAGGTGAGTACACTAGTATCACGTTTGTCCATCCAGTGACAAAGCGAGTTGGAGCACTATTTCGTGGGCAGTCTGGGCTATACGAGTTCAGGGTATTAGAAAGCATGTCCGACCTTCAACCCAAATTCACAGTTCGAAGCACTTCGGTTGATAACGGCACAATCAGCCCGCAAGGTAACTACTTGTGCGTTCTTGACAAGGAAGGCACATTAAGCATTTGGCACTTCGAGGTTGGGCTGCTTGCATCGCGTGTTAGCACGATGCATGGGCCTTACGCCCAGATTTTCTTCATGACCGAGAGTCGAGTCTGCATTCTGGCGAGAAACGGTAGTATTCAGATCTGGGACTTCCCCTATGACAAGTCACAACCTGCGCATGAGAAGCGATTTGGCCTGTGGTATTCTTACTACCAAACCCCTGGGCAGGCTAAATTAATCCTGGATATCCGCAAGTTCGAGTCTGCGTTACAATTAGATCAGGGTGTGCACGACGCAATTCAGTCCCAGGTCCGATACATTACAACAAGCAACCCGCAGTTGATTCGGACGGAATATGCACAAACCGCTGCGCAACCCCCTCCCGAAGAAGACTCAAGCGATGACGTACAAGCATGCTGTTGCTGTCTTCTAGCGGTGTTGCTCGGCGTATTGGGTGCTAGAGCCGCCCGGCACGTAGATAACGTATAAAAGCTTAATTTAGTAACCCTTAACTTCAAGATCGCTACCGATCTAACAGTAACCAGCATGGGTGAGGAGCATGGAGCTGACGGCTCTGGCCTCCTTGTTCACTCTCTGTTCGGGCAGGTCGAATTAGGTTGAATACGATAAACTGTTGGCATGCGAAGAAACATGAAGATTGTTCATAAAAGGGTTGTAGAGAGCATTTTTGATAGCGAATCGATGATGCCAAGTAAGACTCCGCAATCTCACCCACTCCCAAACTCCCCTGACCGAAATTTGACTCATCTCTGACTTCGTTGTTTTTAGCCGGATCAGGCTAAGAACTCCTCAAGCTGAACCAGACCAGTTTCAACATCTTTGAATCTCGAGACCCGAACAGGTGCACTCACAGCAAGACAGGTCTTACGCTCTATTAATCCGAGGAACGCATATTGCGCTCCGAAACAAGGCATGAGCGAGGCGAGCTGCCACATTCTTTCAGAAAATTCAGAATTACCAAATGGCACTCAACTTGAAGTAAGTAAGGGAGTGTGTGTACCAGCCATGGAGACATCGTGTTCCAACTCGGAGGTTAAAGGAAATGACTCACCTGCAGCGGATATTCAATCGGACGATCATCTCGCGGCCATCACAATCCGCCCGGTGCAGAAGGAGGACTATCATCGAGGGTTCCCGGCCATCCTATCTCAGCTGACAGCCCTGGGTGAGGTGGCGTATACACAGTTCATCGAGACGTTACGACGAATTGAGGCCTCTCAGGGCACTGGTGCCTCTAATACGGTTTATGTAGCGCACGACTCTACTACAGACAAGATTGTAGGGTGCTGCTCACTGTTGATAGAGGACAAGTTCATCCATAGTTGTGGTCGCGTCGGCCACGTCGAGGATGTGGTAGTTGATAAAGACTATCGCAGGATGAGCTTAGGAAAACGGTAAGTATTCAAGTCATACTTCCCTATTAACCCTTACATCACGCTTCAAGTTAAACGCCTTCTCGTTGTCAGCGTATCAGACAACTATCGTATACGGGTAGTTCTTATCAGCTTTTCCTCTTGACCGTCGAATGGCATCTCTGACCCCTCACGTTTGTAGAATGATGGAGTTTTTAATCGATAAGGCCAAGTCTCAAGGGTGTTATAAAGTCATTTTGGACTGCAGTGAAGAGAACACTAAGTTCTACGAGAGCGTTGGTTACTCCCGCAAATCGGTTGGAATGGCAATCTACTTTGATTAGTTGACCCACCCCTACATTAGGCACGAACTGTCACATTCATATGCGAGTTTATGATGATAAAATGTGGCTTCTTGGGTCAATAGTATCGTTTTCATGCACAGTATCCCTTAACTCGTCGCATTAAGCAGATGTATTAAGGTTCTATCGAGGTACACTATCTATGTACAAATGTTGAGAGCCTACATTACAGTTACATCATATAAACTCTCACATCTACCGTTTTTCCTTGACTCCAGACGCCGACCTGAGGACTGGCTTGGGGAGAGTGGGAGGTGGTCGTGGCTGAGCTACCAGAACAGGACCCTTACCTGTTGCCTTGAGATGAGCCGGTAGCGTCATGCGTGATAAAGGCGCTGGCCGAGCTGCATCGCCCGAAAATGCCGCAGTGCTAATGGGTTGCGCTTTCGGAGAGATTGTAGTTGGACCTCTGTCATGGTTATGATGCAGGTCTTTGCGCTTTTCCGTGGTGGAAGCGACAGTTAAATTGGGAAGCAACTCATGGTGACCCGAATGAGAAGTAGCAACGAAACTCTGCTGAGCCTCACGTGGCTCCACACTCTTTGGCAGCTCCAAACCGGTCACCACCTCGCTTACAACCGCAGGCGCCGAGTCATTCCCCGTACCAGACAATGCAGACGATGGCAAAGCTTCCGTCATCAGTGCGGATGGTGGTTCCTTAATCTCGGTTCCGAGGTACTCTTGTGACAGTAGTTCTGCTGTTGGCGATGACGTCCGAGGTTCCTCTACAATCACACCGTAGTGGTCATCTGGTGGTCTATAGCTTGCAGGGACATCATATTCTTCATTCTCTTCGGTTTGTGACAACGGTGTGGCGGACATGGACCACAACATCCGGCCAAACTTCCCTTCACTAGGTGCTGTCTTTGTTTCCGTAGTCTGGGCCAGATTAGTATCACGATGCGCTTGAGACGCGTCACCATCTCCGCCGCTGTAGTACTGAGCCGAAAGGCCAGTCGTCCTGACGGAATCTGCGTATCTGCTGAACCGTTCAATACGACTCCCAGTGGGAAGCTCAACGGTGGCAGAATCATGAAGCGGGATTGAGCTCTCAGCGGATTTCCTACCAGGGTTCCTTAAGCTTGGACCACTCTCGTGATCCGATTCTTCTTGGTTGCTGGTTTGTGCAGCGTTGACCTTGAGAGCATCCAAGACGAGCTCCTCAAGCTCTGTTCGTAAACGACTTTGGTAGCCTAATGGTGAGCCCTGTAGCAAGGGTGTCAGGTGCAAACCCAATGCAGTTTTTGTTTCATCAGGAATAAGACGCTCAAGTTCCGGATTGGCATATACGACTAGCCATCGCATGCGCTTAAGTCTTCTGGAAAGTTCTGCTCGATGTTGCATTTGTTGCCTACGCCGAGCTTTCTTGGCAAGTGTGTCGGCATCCGGTTCGCACCATATTCCTTGACTATTGTACTTTCCTAACGTGTCGTCTTCCGTATCCTCTTCTTCGACTCCATTCGATGGACCGCCTCGCTCTGATTCTTCGGCTGAGTCCTCATGCGTCTCGCCTGCTAAATAAAGCCACCACAAACAGTCAGGGACTGAGAGCAAAATGATATCTTCATCTTTGGCCTCCTTGACCAACGCTTTCAAGTTGTCGCTAGGGGAGGCTCCGATGGGGACGAGCAACTTTCCGTCCATGCTCAATTCACCCCCTGGCTGCGTCATCTCGTAACACCGCCTGCGAAAATCACCGCGCGTAACCGGTAACACATGAGTTGTTTCTCCTCTTCTCACAAGTTCCAGCAGGTCCGCGATTGCATCTCGTCCATTCAAGGCAAGTGCAGTCTCTAGCGCTGTTGAGAGCTTGATCAGTTCTTGTGCAGTAATTCTATCTTCATTGGTATGACCAGTTACGTAAGCAGACGCTTTGTCGCCGGCACTTGGATCCCTAAGTTTGATTGCAATTAGGCCCGCATCCAGGCAGGATGTAACCTGAGGTCTCCTGCAAAGGGCAGACTCCGCTCCATCATGGATGCTTTCCGACGCATCACGAAATCGCCGCGCCCTTGCAATCGCTCGGGACCAAATGTCAGGAGCGGATGCGGGTAGCTCCACGCCGACGAGTGACATGACCCGAAGTGGGAGTGCGTGCATTCCTGATGGATGGCCGATCGCAAATAGTCCACGTTCCTTTGCCAGCTGGACAACTTTACGTTCTTGCGCCCGAATATATTCACCGGTGGCCTCGAAAGTGGGGTCATCGTCTTCTTCATCGTGTATCCTCGCCTTTTGAGTGCTGCCAGTGCCTGCAAGATTTGCAGGATAGGGTGATTCACCTTCATAGTCATACTCGTTCTCGATTTCATCATCGCTGACGTAGCCCGTGCGAGCACTCGAGACAGCATCATTTCCCAACTCATCAGATCCATGTTTCATATCAGAAACCACAACCTGGTCTGGCGCTTTGTTGAGGAATGGCCTAATCTTCATCAAAAACGCCTCCGCTGAATCTGATTGCATACATAACGCCGCGATGTCTTCAATGGTAGCCTCCTTGGGCTTTGTGGCCTTGGCGGTTGGAACTGCATATTTCTCCAAACTTTTTCGCAATCCAATTCCACCAGCGCCTGGACATGCCGCACCCAAAATTGCGGCAACACACCAGACGGCTAATCGAGCCCAAACATCATCCAGGCTGAAATCATACTCCGGGTCGACCAATTCCTCTCTACGAGACTGCCTGCTTCGCTCTCCTAACACGTCGGTGTGGTCGACAGATAGGGAAAGCAGTCTTGGATGCATCCCTCCCAGTTCTCTTCGTTTGCCGTTGCGCATTAATGCAAACAATTCGAGAGCATCGGATCCTCCAGGAACTCGCACACATTCGAAGCCCAAGGCATCTTTCGATGTCGTGCTCAGAAGTGAAGATGGTTCAGTTGAGAGAAGCATGCGACTAGGATGACAGTAGGCTGAGAACAAGCTCGGGAGGATCATACGGGCTTCACCATACGTGGCTGCGGATAGGCTTAGCGCACTCTCTGCGGTTTCATTGGGTTTAAGTCCAAGGCGTGCAGTCACATACGTGCTCTGAGGGACTGAATTGGCAGCAGGTGTTCCGGGGCGACTCCCATTGCTACTTACTGTACTAGTAGATCTGGCAGAGGCCGGCCGAGCCGAAAACGGCCTCGAAACAACGGGGTTCTCCGCAAGGATTCGGGTATAGTTGCCAGGAATGTCACGCGAGGGTGAGTATAGCAGGTCCATATACTTTAGCCCTTGGCCCGCACCCTGTGGGCCCAGTACAGTAGTGACATCTGTCAGAGCATATCCTGCAATGGTATCCAATAGCTGAACAAAGAATCTGGGGCCGATCTGGGTGTGAGATAGGTTGAGGACCTCTAGTCCTGTGCAATCCATGATCGCAGCTGCAAAGCTCGACGCGTCGCGGTCGGTGATCGGGGAATGTGATAGGTCCAGGACACGCAACGAGTGGTCTGATAGGATCGGGGCAATATGGGCTTTCACGTACGGTGTGGGTTGGCTCTCCGCGCTCGTATCCTCCTCAAAGGCCTCACTCTCGAGGTGGGCTGAGAAAGTGGAGCTCCAGCCCCGCCATGTGTGTGCGTTTTTCATGGCCACTCGGGGTCGGACAGGCGACCGGAGTGGATGAACTCTCTCGCTCCCACGGGTCTCAAGCGAAATGTGAGGTTACTCTACAGGCCTCACTCGCAAGTGCTGACTTATACCAATGCTGGAAAAGTGACCGTTTCAAAAGAAACAAGCTTGCAACGCTGTATTTACTGTGTGCGAGCGCGGAGAAAACCCATATTACGACGTTTCAAGACAGTGTATCGTATATTATCTGATTTTCAACTTGGTATACCTTCGGTAAGAACCCGATCCGGGACACCTTCCTCTCATTCCAATGAGCGCAAGACGAGAGATGCGGCAAATGATGGTCGCTATGATCGCGATTGTCACGGCGGGCACGTTCGCGGCTTCCCACTTCCTTGACAGGAAGAACCGTAGGGTAGGTTGCCCCAAATCTTATTGTAACAGCTGGTAAATGCGGCGATTTATTAACTCCGACCAGTACACGTGGGCTCACTAGTGCGGAAGGGTTTGTGATCATGCACGCTACTTTAGGCAGGGAACGTTATGCGAGATTCAACATATACTGCGGACAATTTGAAGGCTGAACAACACAAGAAACAGGTGTCGCTCGACATCGAGAGCGAACTTAGGGTAAGTTGAACGAACCAAGTTTGGTTGCGAATAGGGGTAAGAGGCGCTGAGGATTGCACCTGAGCATATGCTGGGATGAAGTTCGACATGACAGCGCACAGCAAGTCTACATTCAACGTTACTGTGACCTATCATTCATTCTCATTCATTCTCTATATAGAAAATGGTGCAGGAGGCAGCCCAGCTTCCAGACGACTACGAGATCAAGCGGATTCCTCGTCCGAACGAGTTGAAGAAGGGAGAACTTCCCGTGCGACCAGAGTACCGAGGCTAAGCACACGGCCGATAATTTGTATACCTCTGTTTCGCAACTATTCGTGTTATAAATCCCACAGCCTGCGTTGCCTTCGGAGACCTGAAGTGGACTGAAATAAACATTGTAGCATAGTCATACTGCACTCAATTACACGTCACAGAGGCTAGTCACTGTCGATTGGGTTGTATGTGACATATTATCTTAATCAACTCTGAGCTAGTTCGGCTCCTTTGGAATGAGACCAAGTCGCATGGCCTTGAACCTTGACATACCCGGTGGAATTGCACTGACCTGTGGGCGTACTGCTGGGGGAGCGACGGATTCTGGGGGTGGATTCGTAGTTGAAAGTACTGCGGGGCTGCGCCTCTCACGAACGCGAACAACGGGATTTAGCATTCTCTGGTCTTCTTCCTTCGCCTCAAGCGCCGGAGAGTCGGTCTTCGAATCACTGCGATCGAAGCTCTTATACTCGCTCTTCTCTTCATCCAAGGGCTTGAGAGCGGTTGCTGAGGACTTTTGAGGACCGACAATAATGACTTCATCTGGGTCTGGGGCAGCACCATCTGGGCCGACGTAGCCCTCATCAGGGAAGAACCCATGCCCGTACTCGTATTCGAGATCGTCTTCATCTTCCTCGTACGCTCGGTCGAGGTCTTCCTCCGTCCACTGGCGGTGGACATAGCCAAATAGTCGGGCACCCTGGTTCTTCATAATCTCTGTCCAGTCAATGTCTGGGCTAGCCGACTTGCCACCGCATTCCTGCTGATTTTCGTTTTCCTGATCATTTGTGGCGCTTCCATCACTTGCTCCTTGCAAGTCGCTGGATCCATCCTCCGCACTCATTTCTTGTGGTCGATTGTTCGATGACGCGACTTCCTCATGATCACTTTCGCCACCACTCGCGCCGGCCAGCTCATCCAAGCGTTTCCAAAAGTCTTCAAACTTTTCAAACTCAGCCAAGGCATCTGTGATTTCTTCCTTCGATTTTGGAGTGTTTGGTTTGGACGCCCTAGAAGCAGGCCGATCCTCATCCTTATTACTCTCCCGCTCTTCCTCTTCTTCCTCTTCTTCCTCTTCTTCCTCATCTTCGAACTTCTGCTGAGCTTTTGCCGAAGGCTCCGTCGTATTGCGTGCGTCAGTTGTTGATGAGGACAGCGTAGTAACGTGCGCTGAGGCTTCACCTCTACTGGACTTTTGTGCCTCCCATCGCATACGGACACGCGCCCTCGCGCGCTCACCTGCTTGACGATGAAGCGACTCGATCAAGTGCTGCTCCTCTTCTTCCTCCCTGTATAATTCATCCGCGACTCTTTGATGGGCTTGCGATGACATTGAGTACTCATGTGTCTCTTCATCCTCTTCCTCTTCCTCCTCTTCTTCTTCGTCATCTACTTCTTTAATAATCAGTCGTCGCGTACGTGCTGGCTGAGGTGTTGCATGTGGGTCACTGTCTGGCTCCTGGTTATCTGCCTCGCGCTCCATCAGAGCAAGCTCCTCACGAATTAGCTCATTGAAATCAGGCTCCTTGGCTTCAGGGAAGTCGTACATTGGTGCAGGCGACGAGCTTGGTCCCGGGAGTTGTGCCTCCTCTTGGCGATCGACTTGAATGTCCACATCGTCGTCATTCTCACTAGGCTCGTAGTGCTCGATAATCTCGATGATATCTTCACCATCTTCGTTTTTACCCCGGGGAATCAGCTGGACCTTGCTATTGCTGGTAGTTCCAGCACCCTGTGCGACCGTTTTACCATCCACAACAAACGAAAAGCTAGCCTTCTGGTCAGTATTGGAGAAAGTTGCCGCGAAATATGAAGGAAGTTTGATGCCGGGCCCTGTCTTGGCGCTTGAAGTCGAGCCTCCAAGCGTCGTTGCAGGAACAATCTCGGAGGCCAGCTGACGTGCGGCAGTCTGATCGCTAACATCATTAGGCATAGATGGCTTGCTGGTACTGCTGCTGCTCGAAGGGACGGGCATTTCGGCCTCGTCAAGGATTTGGATGCCCGGATGGATACGAGGTTTGCTCTCCTTCGCTCTAGCAGCGGCTGTAGATGAAACTGGGGCCTCAGGCGCAGACACTGCGGCGGAAGGCACAGTTGAAGCCGCAGGAGGAGCACCATTCAGACTCGCCTGCTGCTGTTGAGCCTTTCCAAACCATTCTTCGGTGAGCCCTCGCTTGGTCCCGATCGCATGAATTGCCTTCTGGGCATCGTGGATGCGCTGCTCGACTTTGGCAACACGCCGATCAACGATGTCGACGGCCCGTTCGGCAGTGACTTCGGCGTAGTAATTCGCTCCGAGCAGCGCCGTGATGTTGTTGGTGTGTTCGATGGTGCCCTCGAAGAAGGCAAGGGGTCCCATTGGCACCAGCGCGCGGTGCCGCACCTTCTCAGGTAGTGTTTTGAGGGTTTTACGAACCGTCAGGTAGGACTCATGCGTCGAATAGAGTTCGTCAAGTTCGTGCCGCAGTTTATCCAGCTGCGCATTGGAGGTCTGGATCGCAAGCTGGAGTGCGTCTTCGTTAAATTCCGCTGACATGTAGGCCTAAGCGCGGGACAAAATAGTGACAGACGCTCTTCAATTGATGTACCTCAAGTACCTATCAAGTTGTTTACAGCTTCTAATTACAGCTATACTAAGTTTCGATATTCTAGTCAGTGTAGTTTTCCCGGCTCAAAATCGCTCTAAGACGGTTAAACCCTGCGTATTAGCTGGTATCCCCTCGGTTCGAGCCAGAGGTTGCAGTTTGCGCGCGTAGTAGTCGCTAGGCGAGGGCTGTCCGCCAGCTGCTGCTGGCATCGGCCTTGTCGTTCCAGAGTTATCGCAGAAAAACCGCCCCCCCCCCCCGAAGAGGGAATTGCGTGCGGCTTGAACGAAAAGTAGCAATACTGAAATCATGTCTACCAAGTACGTATACTCGGTGCGAATGCGATGTAACGATTTGTTGCATGTATAAAAATTAAAAGAATCTGTTTTTGAATCGTCTGAGCGTTAGATACACTACTGAACGCCCATTTTTCCATTTCTCCCACTCAAACCCCACCCACCAACCCACGCACACATTCGTTTACAGACCTCCCAAGAGGAAGCTGTCCAAGGCAGCGCGGAGACTGATCAACAAGCGCGCTTATGAGGCCGAAATGAAGGAGATTGAACTACTGCGTAAGCGCACCGTTGCGGAAATGCCACCTTCTGGCTACAATCCGCTGGTTTGGGAAGAACCCGACTCCGTGTTGGAGCCCGAGCGAGTAATCATTGACCCGAAGGACCCTAACTACGCCCAACAGCAAGCCAAGTTGGCGAAGCAGAAGAAAGATCAAGAGAAACAGCAGCAGAGAGGCGGGAGCGCTGAAACGAAGGAGGCCCCGATCGGACAAACCAATGTTGGAGTGACGACCTCCGCACTTGTGTCTTCCTTCCGCAAGTTTGCCGAACTACCTATTTCGACCCGTACACTGAGGGGTCTCACCGATGCGAACTATTCTCATCTGACAAAGATCCAGCGCGGTGCACTTCCACATGCATTAGGAGGCCGAGACATTTTAGGCTCAGCCCGCACAGGAAGTGGTAAGACATTGGCGTTTCTCATTCCCTGCCTGGAGAAGTTGTTCCTACTTGAATGGGATCCCAAGAAAGATGGCTTGGGCGTGATCATTCTTTCTCCTACACGCGAGCTGGCGATCCAAATTTTTGACGTCTTACGCATCATTGGTAAACACCACAACTACTCAGCGGGCTTGGTGATCGGAGGCAAGGACGTAAAGACGGAAATGCAACTAATTGGTGGCATGAACATCCTCGTAGCAACTCTCGGCCGTCTTCAACAGCACATGGAGCAGTCATACGACCTGGATACAACGAACGTGAGGATGCTTGTTCTGGATGAGGCGGACCGTATTCTTGAGATGGGATTCGCGGACGCGCTAGATGCTATTCTTGCCAACCTGCCCCCAGCACCCCAGAGGCAAACCCTGCTTTTCTCTGCCACTCAAACGAAGGAAGTGCGAGCGCTGGCGAAACTATCACTCCATGAACCCGAATATATTGCAGTTCACGATATGGAGCCCAACGCGACCCCTCGAGGATTGTCCCAGCACTACATGGTCATCGATGCTGGGCTTAAGTTAGATGCACTTTATTCGTTCATTCGCACGCACCTCCGCTCCAAGACGATTGTCTTTGCTACCGCGTGCAAGCAAGTTCGTTTCTTGTTTGAAATGTTCCGTCGCACTAGGCCTGGTGTACCACTCATGCATATTCACGGTAAAATGAGCCAAACGCGGAGAATGGAGATCTACTACGATTACTGCAATCGCAACGAGGCTGTGCTGTTCGCTACGGATGTTGCTGCACGAGGGCTAGATTTTCCCAATGTAGACTGGGTCGTACAGCTCGATTGTCCAGACTCTCCAGAGACGTATATCCATCGAGTCGGAAGAACGGCACGATACCGCGCGTCTGGTCATGCACTTATGATGCTTTTGCCAAGCGAGATCGCCATGATTGAGAAGCTCAAAGCAAAGCGTGTCGAGCTAGGTAAGGTCAAGCCAGACGTGCAAAAGATGCAGACCGTGAAGGCTATGTTTGCTGGGTACATTGCAGAGGACCCAGATCTTAAGTACTTGGGGCAGAAGGCATTCATTTCCTACGTGCGTTCAGTTCACCTGCAAAGCGACAAGGAGGTGTTTGATGTGAAAGCGATCGATACAGCAGCACTCGCAGAGAGCTTCGGTCTACCAGGTCTTCCACAGATCAAGAAGCTCAAAGGAAGTCGACACGATATTAAGAACTTACCGTACGCTGTTCGTGCGTTGATGGAGCAGGACGAAGCTAAGAAACGACGAAAAGAAAAGTTGGCTAAAGGCGAGGCCCTAAGCTCTGACGACGAATATGAACTTACGCCTTCAGGCATGACGAAAAAGCATCATCGTACTGAAGTCGAGCGACTCCTGACTCGTAAGAACACGGGAGTTCTCGATAAATCACGCCTTAAGCTCCGTGAAAAAGATGATATCGAACAAGATGACGATGCAGACGGATTCCTCAAGGTGAAGCGCACGGGTGCTGAGTTCTTACAATCCAAGTCCATTCGAGGCGATGGTGCTGATGAAGACAGCGACTTCGATGAAGTCACTCGATGGGTCCGAGAGGAAGGTCTTGTACAAGATTCATCGGATTCAAGCGATGATGAGCAATCGGACGATGCTCCTGAAGATCACAAGATCGGAGTCAAGCGATCGAACCGGCCTGTTGCAACAGAGGAAATGGATGAAAAGGCTGCGAAAAAGGCCGCGAAGAAAGCTGCAAGAAAGAAGGAGCTGGAGGAACGTTTGCGTAAAGCCATGCTCTCAAACAATGTCCAGATTCAGAGCGTTGACGAGGCCATCAGGGCAGGATTGGACGGTAGCTTCGTAGATGAGCTTAAGGCGATGGTGAAGGCGGCCGATCCTATCAGCAAGCAGCGTGAGCACGAACGTGTCCACGCCAAGCACGTCAAGCGCCGACTCGCCGAGCGGGGTCCCCGTAAACAGCCATCTGCTAAATTGGCAGGGGCGGATGAGGCCTATGAGGAAGAAGAATACGATGATGACGGCTATATCGAAGAGAAGAGCGACAGTGACCGTGAGTACTCATGGACTTACTATGGTAGTGATACTGATTTGAATTCTTCTGATGAAGACGACGGGGACGAGGATGATAAGGGAACAAAACGTGTTCGTGTTGACATCAATCTCTCAGAGACGTCAGATGAAGATGAATAAAGACCCGAACGGATAGGCGTGCGTGCCACATAACAACGACACACAGGACTTGAGGCGAATCGCTCGTTTATGGACAGATTGATTTGTATTAGTTGGGACCAATAGAAGGGATTTAGGGAGCTCCCCATTTGGGTAACAGCGAAGCTCGCGTTGTCCAAAGACCCGTTCAGCATAACTTCATTTATATTATGATCTGAAAGTAGGGTCAGGGGCTTGCAGCTACGTGTACTCGATAGGGAGGTATAAATTATGAGCCAGGGGGGGGGGGGGGGGGGAAGGATTAGAGATGGATGGGGTCATATTAGCCCAAGGGCTGAACATACAACGTCAGGCCAAATTGAGTCGGGATGACAGGATTGAGGAGAGGTGCAGGTGCTAAACCAAGCAAAGTTCATGTGGGACAGATCCTCACATCCAGAGACATGGATGATGTTCGTTACATCCATCGGTCGGTCGCGAGGTCAGTCGTAAAACATTAAGCCAACGTTTCACGCATCAATGTGCTTAGCAAAGATGAGGAGAAGCAGGACTGTAAGGGTGGGAGAGCGAATTGGATATACAACCAACTGGCAGGTTATTTGTAATTGTTGGCGACGTGCGCACGTCAGAGAAGAGCGATGAAAGTTAGGTAGCTGGAGTGGGACTGCTAAGACGATAACAGCAACGTAATTTGACGTATTTAAGGCCTGCAGAAAGAGTGTTGGGTTCGGAAAGATAGTTGCGTAGTTGGCAATTTACGTAAGCCGGGCAGGCAAAGTGAACTTAAGCAACATTTAGATGATGAGTTAGTGGGGCGCGAACCATACTTCCGGACAGAAGAACGTTGGTGCATAACGTGCGGAATACATCTTAGCGTATGGGCGCGGATGATGCGTTGGGTATGACAGGAGAGGAAGGAAGTCCGAAACACTACTTCGTGTGGACGATCCAATAAACATGCGGATTTGATCCGCGCTAGTACGTTGTGCAGCGAGGGTGTCGGTCGAGGACTGAAAAATCAAAAGTAGTCGAAAGACGATGGAGTAATCAAATGTAGTTGAGAGGCAAGGAGAATCGATTATGACGTTCGGGCTGGCTCGGAACACGTGTGTTTGATCCACATGTGTGTGCATGAGAGCCTCATAAACATAATATCGGGTGTTACGTCTCCAATCAGCGCCATGCTCTCTCGAACGTGGGCACGCAGAGCTCGAAAGTAAGTCCGAGAGGGAGCGCTAAGGCGAATGATGGGGATAAGAACCATAGTATTAGTAGTGGGTTGCTTGTGAAGCGAAGCAGATCAGTGAACCAGGAAGATTAGGAATAGCAGATGATGTGGCGAAGGAACAACGTGTAGAAGGTGTAGCAGGGTGGCGATGATAATTGGGAAAGTTTTCTTGCATGACTCGCATTTGGGTATGTTAGACTTATTCATATCAGTGCTTCGTGATCAGCCGAGGACAGTCAGCCTCATCGGATTGAACATCTCTACACGAGCCCCCACCGCAGTCATGCTGATAGCAGGCCCCATGCATCACATGGGATCAAATGAGGAGCAGAAGCTATCGACGAGCCATTGTTTCTGCATACCTGAGAGTGAAACGTGCCAAAAGAGCAGCGTATGCGTTGTAGGAGGAGAAGCGGTAGCACCACATGAGCACTGATGAGGCGTGTAGCAATGGCGTGTGCTAAGAGCGAGTCTTCGACGACGATCGACCAATTATCGTCTAGGTTCGGACGCGTGACGGAGTGCGCTGGCCCCTCGAGCCAACGACTCGGTAACCTGCATCCGGCGCCGCAACAGCACTGTAACCCACTCTGGGCGATAGGATCGATCCGTTCACACTTGTTGCTGCTGGCTTAGCTGGGGAAGCTGTTACAATTCTTCCTGGGGACACAGTGGATGCACCGAGACGGGACCTTACGGGTGGCGGGCTAGGATTTGTACCGCTAAGTCGGTTTGTCTGCGAACCTTGTGTGCCATCCACTGGGCGTGACGTCGAAATGGAGGAATTACGCATAAAACGAGGTGACATGTTACTGCTTGCATTACTCTCAATACGTGATGGTGGACGTTGCCCTGTTGAGGCTTGCGATGATGTAGTAGTTGTTGTGTTCGATGTCGTTGCGGCGCGTACTGATGACGAACCTGTGGAGTTGCTGGTTTGCTGAGGAACTCCTGTGATCGCTGCAAGGCGTCGTGGATGCATCGGAACGGTTGAATCACTTGTGGGGATATTGATAAGTGAGCGATTCACAGTGCGAGTTGTCGTTGGTGGACTGTTGCGCCGAGGAGATGACAGCGCATACGATTGATCAACTCGGGATCGTCCGCGGACTGGACTCGCAATTCCTACGGAAGGAATTCGCGGGACCTGGCGGGAGGATGAAACTGCTGGCACGTGCTGGAGTGTATCAGAGGTTTGCTGGGTAGAAAGGTTCCGGGATTGGGTTTGTTGCTGATCTGAAAGATTCAGCTGGTTGAGCGAACTGTTAATCTCTTTGATTCTTGGTGAGGGTCCTCGCTGGGAGGAAGGCGACGATACTGAGGCGGCCGTCTGTGCATCGGGATTATAAGCAGAACGGGGGCTGCGGAGACTAAGAGCATGGCTTGAGTGGCTGCTACTAATCGATGCCAAAGGTAAGGTTGGGACCTGACGTCGTGCTGAAATCGTCGAGCTTGAGTCGTACATATGATTCGATTTACCTTCGCGCTCGGCCGCGTCCTCACGATGGTAGTGGGGAGTAATAGTATACCCGGATGCAGATGCAGATGGCCTTGCAGGAATTGACACCTGAACACTTCTCAGCGCTGGAACACCCCGAGATGAATGCGGACTACCAGATCTCATCGTGTGAGATGCGTGGGCGTACGTATGCACGGAGCCTGCGTCCGTTGGTGGGACAATTCGCGCATTCATGGCACGCAGAGTGGCCTCCATTTCAGCCAGATAGTGCTGTTGCTGTGCGATAACACTGCCAGGGCGACAGAGGCGGAGCCATCCAATTGCTTCATGAGCTTTGAACCCGAAGTTCTTAATCATGTAACAGCCGATCAGTGTACCTGTCCGGCCCAAGCCCGCTTTGCAATGAACAGCTATTACGCCACTAGCATGGTTCTCAGTCACTTTCAGGAATTGTGACAGAATGTGCGGAGGTGGATTAGATCCATCTTCAAAGAACATGTCATAGTGAGCGATGCCTGCGTGGAGGAACTTGCGACGATCGTAGGTTTTGTTGTTAAAGCGGATGACGCAATTGACTCCAAGCCTGGCAAAGATGGGAATGTAGTTTTCGGGAGTAAAAGCGGCGAAGCCGTCTTCTGAAATATTGGTTGCGTGGGGTGACGAAAATGCGATAAACTTATTTGGGATGATCACATTCAAATCACCATTTTCGACGGCCTCATAGTACTCGTAACTCTCGATGTCAAAGGTTTCCAGGTTAATCCAGCCTAAACGCATCGCATGATAAAAACCACGGATACAATGCATAGGATAAAGCTTAAACGTCGTGCCAAACTGAGACGCGTCAGAAAAGGGAATGAAGGGTTCAAACTTCGACAGAGCCTGTGTCTCGACCTGATCTGGCGTGTAGTTCATAAATGACACGAGATAGATGCCAACAAGCGTAGCGGCATTTGCGATGCATTGTGGATCGGATCCACAATAGTACACGATCTTTTTGGACTCGAGTTTGGGGTTGGTCAGTTTGGTACGGAGAATAGTACAAAATCTGTACGTACAACCGAGATTCAATGGGCCGAAATCTTGGTAGAATGGTTGGTATCTCAGAAGCTGATCAATTGAGAAGTAGTGGTAGTTGCTCGCGCTTGCCGCTGTTGCATTAGCGGAACTCGCCATTTTCGTTGGCGTTGCACTCGATGCAGCTGCGGGTTGCGCCGATTTAGATTCATTGGGAACTGCGTCAACAACGCAGAAGTAAAGCCGATTGGGAATGATACAGCACGATATGATCGCGTTGGGGACGTTGTATGCAACGGGGTCATCAAGTGTTGAGGTGGGATTCGTGGAATCTACGGAACTCGTTTCTGCAGGTGAACCAAGGGATGAGTTGCTTGCGGAGACACCAGCTGCAGCGGTGGCCACACTCAATGCCGAGCTGGCAGGTTCACGAGCTTTGCTGCTAGTATCTACGAGGGGCTTACTGTGACCAGCTACACTGGTGACCTGCTTCTCATTGCCCGATCGATCAAATGTTGTGCTAGGGATGGCTAGCGACGTACTTGATGTCGCGAAGTCTACACCATTTCCTACACTGCCGCTAGCTGCTGGTATTACAACTGCATCGTATCTGGACATAAGAATAAAAAACGCAAGGTAACCTCAGAACGATTGGTGAGGAGGTTGGATGGCTTGTCCAAGCAGAAAGTGAAGCACGTTACGCCAGAACCTACTGGAGGAGGGATGCTCGAGTTTCAGTCGTTATGTCTTGGATAGACAAAAGAAGGGGCTTATGGGTGGTCGTCCAAGTCACGGGTTGGCCGCAACCACGTTCTTGCCTCTCGTGCCTAGCGCCGTTGTCGTTTTCGTCGTTGCTGCCCTTGACCCCGTTGGTCGGTGTCTTTTCTTGGCTTGGCTTGACGATAGTCCACTTACTCGTGTGCTCGAGGGCACGGGATGGATCCGGTTAACTCGATTAGTTGGTTAAATGCTTCCACCTACGTCTGCCTGCTTCGTTCCCACACCAAGACCCAGCAGATCCTACAGACCCCACGACGTTACTGTCGATCGCTGACGTCTGCGTAACTAGCGGTTCGAACGGCTGAGGAGGACAACAGCTAAAGCTGTACAGTTGGGTGAGCTTCTCTTATCACTGCTCTTATGCCACAGCCTCTATCGTGTATCGAACCAAGCCTTCACAATGTGACCTGGTGGAACTGAGAAGGTGGGGCAAGAGTAAAAAGCAGGGAAAAGCGCGTGTTCTATAAAATATACGAAAATGTGGTGAAGTGCAAGTAATATTAGAGTAAATTTTATATCGAATGATATATATAATCGACCCAGTACACTCACTCAACACCCCGTTTTTTAATCCGTTTTACTCCTCACGACACGGTAGTTTCCGTTCTCGACAGTCTCTCGGTTGAGTCGAAATTTTCCGCACCAGCACGCTCCAGCGGTTGGGAGACTACATGGCATCTGAGCGGTAGAGGAGTGGCACTGCCCACGGTCAGCTGGCATATGCAGCATGTGCATGTAGCTCTCTCTTGCGATGCACCACTCTACACACTGCAACTCGAGACATCAAATCCACGTGACTCGGTTCTGTGTACAACGAAACGCAGCTCGTGGCCCTGGCACGCCTTTGCCAGAATCTTCTCTTCTCTTTCGAAGCGTTGACAAAACGTTTAATTAAAAGGGTATGATAAACTCCTCTTGAATTTGCGAGACCAATGCAGGCGTAAATCACTAAATACAGCGTTGGAAGCTCAGCGGTAACGCATTTACCAATAGCTAGTAACATCCAATAGGCCATGGTGAACTGGTACAATTTCCCAGAATCCTTTCAGCACTCACAACGTCGATTTGTTTTGTCCTCAATTTTTGGTTCCAATGTGCGGCCTGGAGTTTCGACTGGGTCTTGGTAGTGCCACGCGTCCGATGGTTGGGCTGCTTCACGCGACGCGCAGTGTAGGTCGTGCCAGACATCATCATGTACCTTTATTCCCACAGATGACATGTGATATCTGTGACAAATCGCTAGCCAGTAGTTCTACTCTTGTGAACCACGCCTGGCATAGCCGAGAGACGAACGTTTTTATATCTGTGCAAGAAGTCCGACACTGTAGATTGTATGTATTTCCACGAGCATGCGCACTGAGTTCCTATCAACTCGCTTCACATACGTACCTCGCCACAGTGATTTCGGTCCACTCCCAGCCGTCCTGGCCCGGATTTGACTCGGTTTCACACGTTCAAGTGCTCTTTTCTTGATCAGGATACTGACGCTTGTGCACACTGTCACCACCTAAAGTCCACTCTAGATCCTTACAGGATGTCGTCTGCATCCACATCGACGGGCTTGAAGCGCCTAACCCCCGAAGAAGTCGAAGAATTGCGCGAAGTTTTCCTCAAGTTCGACAAGGATGAGTCTGGAGCAATCACTGGTACGTGTTTTCGATGGTCCCTTGCAACTGTATCTCCACGGAATGTGTCAAGTACCGTTTGCTGTCCTATAACCTATCCCTTGCGCCTGTCGAGCCCCGTGTAACCTTCACTCACCGAGTCTGATGCCTTTTTCGCACCTTCTAGCTGAGGAGCTGGGCCATGTGTTGTCGCAGTTGGGCTACGATAACCTCACACACGATGACCTGAAACGCGTTGTAAGCAGATTCGACACCAACGGTGATGGTTCGATCGATTTTAACGAGTTTGTTACCATGATGTGCCAGGCTGAGCGCAAAGACGAAGACGAAATCCACAGTGCATTCCGTGTGTTCGATCGTGATGGTGACGGCACGATCACTTGGGTCGAGATCATGAAGGTGATGAAGATGCTGGGTGAGGACGTCGATGAAGAGGCCTGCAAGCTCATGGTCAAGAGTGTCGATCTTGATGGCAATGGCACGATTGATGTCGACGAGTTCCGAAAGATGATGCGCGACGGTTTCGCTTTGACGTAAGCACACATCACGCCAGTCAATCGACGAAGTTTGAGTAACGCGACTCTTCATTTCAGGTCTTGTATAGTTGCCGATAACTCCATGCTCACTTTGCATGAGTACTTGCAGGCAGGTGAGCGCTAACAGAGCTTGCTACAAGCGCTCTCATTATTCCCTTCTCAACCCCCTAGAATCGCACTCGCTGTTGCAGCTTGCATTTACAGCGTTTGCTTTGGTCTCCTTCCTTTTGTATGTTGCCTTTCACTTACCACTTTCGTCTTCTCCTTCATCAAAATCGAAGCGAGGTCCGTTATTTGAACCGAAGCTCCAGCTACATTCAATCGAGGTCATCAGTCCACTTGATTCTCGCTTCTATTTCACATGCTGTATGAATGCATGCACTAGTGTTGTATAAATTCATTTGTTACTCGCGCGAATTCCACATCTCGACGAATAAACTCCGATTCGGTCTAAATTCCGTGCTTGATCGCAAGGGAGTCCCGATGCTCGGACGACGTAGTTGAAAGTGTTTGAAGCGAACGATCATGTATCAAATGTTCTGGCGGGAACTTAGAGATGACTAGCTAAGAATAGGATCATGCATGTATGCCGCGTTTCAAACTTATCATCGGCACACCTGTTTAGCCCGAGCCAGTTGCAATCGCTGGCGAGGCGAACCACTTGACGTTCGTCTGGCAGTCGTGGCCCTGGTTGTCGCCTGGAGGCAACACCCAATAGGTGAAGTAGTATCGCAGGATGTCGCCCTCGCCAAGCTTCAGGTAGCCATCTGCGTCGCTGAATCGAAGCATGTGCTCGAATCGATTCTTGCCAGCTTTCTTCATCCTATAATGGAACTCAATGGATTCGCTGCGTGACTCGCCAAAGCGTGTTACTGACCAGTGGATCTCGACATATCCTACCATGCGATCTGGTGAGTGGTTCTCGAACACGGCCTTGTAGCCATCTACAAGCAAGGGAGCACATTCATCCATGACCTCCATGTTTAGCGACAAGACTTCTTAGAGATCCTATCACATTATAATCTTCCCACAAAACCTTAGTCCTTGCACTGTACTGCTCTCATTACCTAGCGTCTTGTAGTGTCTATCCTATTAATTACGTACCATCAGAAGAGAGAATAGAAGCGCGGTATTGCAGTCCTGGGCAAGTTTGATCTTCGGGATCGGCCCGAACAAAACCAATGAGACAGCAGCTTAGCAATGCTAATAGCAGAACTGTCGTAGATACTCCTCGAGCCATATTATCTAGACGACAATGGAAGAGTAAGGTGGCGCAATTCACTATGAGATGAACGTCTCCCGGTGACAACCCCATTCACGAAAGTTGTCATCTACTCTACCAGCTGCCTCTCTGTGGGAGCTGGACTCGCGCTTCAGGAACAGTCGATCATACGACTGACAATACCGATGTGGAGGTGGCGTATATTCATCGCACTCGTGAAATTCCGGCCGCGTATTCGATTCGGCTTTGAGATGAGACATCACGAGTGCTGAACTGGAATTAATCCTGCGTTTCCGGGTATTGCCGTAGCAGCTACGAGAGAACTAACTTGTCTCTAGAGTCTGCAGATCCTATGGTATCTACAGGGTACAATATATCATCCATGGCCCCTTTGATTCGCGCGCTATCAAACTGGCAACGATTTTCAAGATTCCCCAGATCTTTTGAAATTTCGTCGGAGAATATGCTAAATTCGCCGAGTGCCAGAATATCCGTCGTTTCTTTGTTGCACACTATATGATTAGACAGAGCTCTCAAGTCTTCACATATCTATACACTGGGTGATAAGCCTACTGTCCAAGTGCGGAGGCTTCACCTATTCGCCTATGACTCAATAGGCTTCGTGAGCCCTTGATTCGACTCGAAGGTACATTCGTAAATTGTGGTTGCAAATCTATGTATTGAGTGCAGCATTGGTTAGAGCACCAATAGCAGGACTCAAGGGATATGTGGGATAAAGAAAATAACATCGATACACCAAAGAGGAAGAGAGATGAAGACGACCTCGGATCCCTGAATTTGGGGGAGTTTGAAGCCTCCTCCTCGAATAGTGAGGAGGCCACATACGTAACTAGCTAACTAACTAACTAACTGACGAGCTTCGCGCCGGACGTGAGAGAACCCTCGTGATGAAACAATACTGAGAAGTTGCGACAGCGCGGTCAAAACACCTGTACACGGAGACGAAGTTCAGTACATTACGTCATAACAAGTGTGCTCCTGAGCACGCTTAGTACTGAGTATCGTCGTACACATACACAACCTTCTTGGAAAGCTTTTCGATTGATCGCTCAAGCTCATCAAGCTGCTGCTCATACTGCTCCTTCCTGCGAATCTTGCCAAACGTATCAAGCGTGACCATGTGAGTCATAGTCTGATAAGCGCGGTTGACCTCTTCCCATTTCTGCTTCAGGCTAGTAAGGAGAGCCTGACGTTCCTCCTCCTCCATGGCGCGCATGGGAGGACCGGATGGTTGTCGAGCCTCTTGCTGGCGTGCTAGGTATTCGGCGATCTGTCGCTTCTCCATAGCAATGTCTTCCTTGACCTTGTTCAAGTAAGCAGGGACTTGGCCGAAGCCAGGTCGCTTGAGGTAGTTCTCTTGCCACTCGACCTTGTTGTCTCGAGGTGGCTTCATGGTGATGGCTCGGATAGCATTCTCTGCAATGAAATTCTTGCGTGGCTTGCCCGTCTTGAGAGGCACTTCAGCACTTTCGAGCTTCTGCTTGACCTCACCCTCGAGGTGATCATGGAGCTCTTCCTTGCGGCGATCAGTGTAGTGGACTATACAGAAAAGGCGGAGAGAAGTTCCAAACAAAGCAATCCTGGCGTAAGACACGTGTCATTGCAGAATATAACACATGCTCCTGGGCTACATACCGAGTTCCAAGCAACAGACGTGCAGCGAGCCGCTCGAATCCACGATTCAACGGGGCTCACAGGCACGCAAAGAGCACTCATGCAGGCAAAGCCATAGACAAACAACATCGTAGGTACACGGCAGTGGTACGTACACGGACGAGGAGCAGAGAGCACCTGCGCGGCGCGCTTGTGAGGCGACGGAGGAAGGGTCGAAACGTCAGGATGGCCATAGAGGTAGTTTGAGGGGGTGTTGGGCTGGGCTGGTCTGTAGTTTCCGGCCACATTGGAAATGTTGCACGTGGCAAAGCGTTGTGTAACGAATGTCGAAGCCGTGGGTGGTGTATCATGTGGATACCTGCTCTTATGCATCGACGAACGCGCCCTGACCTGACGAGGTGGAGCAATGAGATTATAAATGGACTCCTCCTGGTCGTCCTGTGGCATTCTCGATTTGACCTCGCTCATACTTCCGTAGCTACACGAGTCTGCTATCCAATATTCACCGACTTTTGCTCAAATGCAATATCCTTGGCCGACTTTTTCGCTCCGTAAGTTGACACTTTTCGTTCAAAATTTTGCCTCTTCTCTGCGTTTCCGTTACTGTCCGGGGGGAGGGGCTGAATGAATTCAAAAGTTCGCTCAAGCCGGGTGGATGGGATGTGTTTCTCTTTTTTGACCCAATTCCATCCACCCTCACACGACACTTTTTCGGACTTTGGTCGGTTTGTCGGTTTATCGGTTTATCGGTTTGATTACCAATCAGTCAATCAATTAATCAATCAGTCAACGAGCTCAACGAGGGCATTACCCTCGTGCCTTTCTATTGTCAACACTAGAATCGGACTAGATACCAGATACTGCAATTACAAGATGCACACACACACACGCTTGGCATTCACACGCACTATACACCTCCTAACGAGATCTGCTGCGGTTTGCTACACTGGAGATCCACTCCTCGCCTCGCTGAGCACGGCCGCATCGTCCGGCGCCGTAACTTTGAGTCGCACCAACACCACACGTGACCGTGTTAGACACACTCGGATAGCTACGCCTGCAGCGATAATAAGGCATCTGACCACGGGAACCCACGCACCCGAGCTGGCCAACCACCGACCCGAAATCAAGGTTTGGAGCTCTCTGACACAGGACCTGGAAGTGGTGATACCACGGAAACCAGACTTCCGAATAACCCCCAAGTCTGAGTTTCTCTCTGGCACCGACAGCTCTCACTTGAACGCTCATACTTCTTCTGTTCATTCGGAACAGCCCAGAGACATCTGCGCATCAGGCTCTGCAAAGCCGCTCACATGGTACATCTGTGGTCCGACCGTGTATGATGCGTCTCATATTGGCCACGCACGTACCTACGTCTGCTTTGATATCATTGCACGAATCCTTACCGACTACTTCAACCAGCCGGTCTTCCTGGCTATGGGCGTGACTGACATCGATGACAAAATCATCAATCGTGCGAAGGAACTGCAAGTGGATTGGCGAGAACTTGCACGGTACTACGAGAACGCATTCCGTCATGACCTCGCCCGACTGAACGTACGGCCGCCTGCAGTATCGCTTCGCGTCTCAGAACACATCCCCGATATCCTGAGTTTCATCGGAACGGTGATGGACAAGGGATTCGCATACGAAACACCACTTGGCGTATACTTTGATGTTGCCGCTTTCGAGCGCGCAGGTAACGTGTACGGTAAGTTCAGAGGCGGCACGCCCGCGTCGAATGAGCAAGTAGACATATCCGTGCTGGAGGACGCAAACACTATCCTGGGTCGCAGCGTAAAGCGATCACCAAGGGATTTCGCCCTGTGGAAGCGCACCTCCCCTGATAACACCCATGAACCAAGTTGGCCGTCTCCCTGGGGACCAGGCAGGCCAGGCTGGCATATTGAATGCAGTGCTATGACTGCTTCTCTCTTTGGTAATAAGCTGGACATGCACTCAGGTGGAGTGGACTTGATCTTCCCTCATCACTCGAATGAGGTTGCCCAGTGTGAGGCCTTCGCGTGTCAGGTTTCACATGGTAACAACACTGGCAACCACAAGCAAGACGCTTCCGCATCGAGTTGGTGCAACCTGTGGCTACACACAGGGCACCTACACATTGACGGTCTCAAGATGTCAAAGTCTCTCAAGAACTTCATTACCATTGACCAAATGCTGACAGAACATGGTTGCACGGCAGACCAATTCAGGTACTTTTGCCTTCAGTCACACTATCGTAGCACCATTGATTATTCACTGCCGAAATTAAAGGATGCTGCGAGACAACTCGCACGTGTGCAGGATTTCGAGGCAACTCTCTTGCGAGAGCTACGACGGTTGGGCCATATGGAACGTCAGCTTTCCAAGCTACTGGAGGTACGACTCGGCAAGGCAACCCCCTCGCACGAATCTCCTCTGACATCAGGCGAAGACTTTAGTCTTCTTCAGAAGTTGCGACAAAAATGGGGAGCTGACGAGCTCCAGCTCCACGCAAGTTTGCGCGAGGCCCAAGAGAAAGTTGCGCATTCTCTGCGAAGAGACTTTGACACTCCTCAGTCACTCTCCGCGCTGCTTCAGCTCATGGGTGATGTGAACAAGTATTTGCATACCACTGAGACGCGCCCCCTGGTTCCTTGCCAGTTTTTATTGCTTGAGTGTGCTCGGTATATCTTTGGAATGTTCCACATCTTTGGTTTTGAGTTCGCATCCCGAAGTATCTTTGTCGCGCCTATTTCTGCAATGTGGTCGGCTGACTTCGACTTAGCAGATAAACCGAAGACATCATCGACTGATCCACACGCAATTGCAACAGCCTTAGCCCAGTTCCGTAGCCGTGTGCGCGAGGCTGCACTGGCAGTGAAGCCTCGTAAAGCCACACTGAAGGCCGCAGCTACCGTGGCCGCAGAACCCAATGATGGAAAGGTGGATGCAAAAGAATATTTGAACGTGTTGACGCAACTTAACTGTCTCTGTGACGAGTTGCTCAAAGCAGCAGACGACGTGCGAGACAAGACATTACCGCAACTAGGCTTTGTTCTCAAAGATCTGTCTAAAGCTAGTGGCGCTTCGCAACCTGGAGGTAGTTTTGAGCTGCGTCCAGTGAGACCAGAGGAGCGAGCGTCATCTACAGGGTTACATTAATCTCGACTAAATAAACCGCGCAGGGTGTATGTATATAACATGTATTTTTTGTCGAACTATCGCTACATGTAACTCAGGATATCCAATATGAATTCTACTGCTTGCGTGCGAGGCTCTGAAGTGCTGCTCTGGCCTTAAGAGTCGCAACCATCGACGAGAGCTCAGCCTTGGTCGTGCTCGATGACGACGTCGCAGCAAGCGGATCACGGCTTGCATTCGCCTTCTTTGCTTCGAGGTTGCTGCGTGCCTTCTCCTTGCGCTCACGAAGCATCTGCTCTTGTTGTTTCTGCTTCTCACGGCGAATGCGAGCCGACTCTTGCAAGAGCAGTTCGGTTCCCTCAGTAGCTTTGAAGGCAGCACTGGTAGGATCAATAGCAAAGTCTGGATCTTCGTGGATGGCCGAGAAACGATTGTCCCCAACATCCATCTTGAACTCAGTGTCACGCTTAGCAGCCTCTCCATCAATAGTGCGAACACGTTTGGTCTTCATACCGTCAGCGTCCTCACGCTGTTGCTGCTGCTGTGATGAAGAGTACTTCGATGACAACGGCTCCTTGCGCTTTGAAGCGAGTGCGGCTTCGATGACAGCGTCTTCGCTAAGTGCCTCGGTCTGCCTTCGCTGGCGTCGCATCTCCTCTTTCTTGGCCTGCTTCCGCTCTTTAAGAAGCTGCTTGAGATGGTAACCATGCTTCTCACGCTTCGAAGGATCATCCTCATCATCGCTATTGATCATCAGTAACTCTAGTTCAGCCTTGGACTTGCGCGCCTCGTCATCGTCTTCGTCATGCTTGCCCTTCTTCGACTTAGACTTCTTGTCTTTCTCTGCAGGCTTGGCCAGCGTTTTGTCATCCTTCTTACCATCCTTGGCGCTCTTAACATTCTTGCCCTTACTGAACTCAACCTCCTCATCGTCGACCTCGCTATCTGAGTGTTGGAAGAAAGGATCGCTCTTGTCCCACTCTTCGTCGGACTGAACAAGAGCATCGGGATCTTTAACCTTACCCTTCTTAGAAGCGGATACAAGCGCAGGTTCGAAAGTGATTTCGACATCAGACAGCGACTCTTCCTCTTGTTCAACAGGCTTCTTAAGCTTTTTCGATTTCTTGTCTGCTTCCTCTTCGCTGTCATCATCTGAGGACTCGGACTCAGGCTTCTTGCTGCCGAGAGGAGTTGTACGCAGTTCCGCAAGGATCGACGCGAAACGGTTGCGCGCCCGACGCTTCAACATGGTCTTACCATTGACTCGTGGAGCACTAACAAGAAGCTTAGCCTTCTTTCTCCTCTCAGCATCGCTGTCCTCAGCAGCACTGTCGTCAGCGCTGGCCTCGTCCGAGTGTGAGTCGAACTCATCAGTAGTAGCATCTGGGTCGGTGACCGGAACATCTGTAGCGAAGCCAGCATCGGAGTCTTCGGAAGCCAAAAACATCTCAAGATCTTCCATCTCAAAATCGGCTTTTGTGAAATTTTGTCGAAGCAGCTTAGCACGTCGGGGGTCCTCTTGATCCCATGTGCACTTGACGCGAGTTTGCTGCAATGCATTTGCATAGAATTCTGGAGCGCGATAGTTTGCTGGCACACGCGTTGCGGTCTCGCGTGCGATCGAATCATCGAATTTCTCTTCGTCCGGTACGAAACGAAGATCCAGAAGAATCGACGACTTCTCGAATTCGAGGTTGTCTGCCTCCTTGTAAATGTGTAATGCCGTTTGAGGCGAGTCACATTCAGCAATGGCATAGTAATACTTGAGCTTCTCCAGCTCATACTTGCGTAGTGCTTCGACATCCACATAGTCCGTCTGTTCATCTTTGTTCTCGTCAGCGTGGTCGAGGCGATAGTTGTACTCGACTTCGTCGAAGATATTCTTGATATCATCCCGCGGGTCTTGGCTCTTGCTCTTCTTTTTTTTCTTCTTTTGGTCTTGCTTGCCCTTCTGCTGGTCTTGCTTATGACGTGGAGTTGGGGTTTCGTCCTCCTCCTCGATCTCACCTTCGTCCTCTTCCAGGTCTACGTCCTCGTTGAGATCCTCTTCGATGTCCAGATCCTCATCTTCGTCCAACACCTCCCATTGTAAATCCTCCTCCATGTCTTCGTCTTCTTCACCGAAGGTGGCGCGAATTTCGTCATCTAGTGCACGATTCTGTGTAGTGGGCACACCAAGAGTCTTGTCGCGGTTCTTGCTATCGGTCAGACTGAACATTGGACCATATCGCGACTCGTAGGCCATGCGTTCAAGACCGAACTTGGAGGGATACACAGTAACACGTTTAACTTCACCACCAGGAGGAACAAACGAGCGAAGGATTGCCAAGAGATCCACTGCTCGAATCTGACTCCATTCCATATTGACAATTGCTAGGCGGGAGGTTGGATCTTCGGTGATATCCGCGAGATCGCCGGCAATAGATCCAGGTAGCTTGGCACGACGAACACCGTCAGCATCCACGGTGTAGTAGCCATCATCATCTTCCTCATCTTCAGCCTCTGTCGATGAGTCTACTTCAATTTCATCGCCTGTACTACCAATTGACGTGCTGCTCTCTTCATCGCTCTCATTTGCGCGCGCACTGCCTCGAAAGTTAGCATAACCCACCGGCAATGGGCTCTCATCACCAGAGTCTTCTTCTTCTGCGGATTCCTCAACAGTAGGTTTCTTCTTTGCCAACTGCTGCTGCTGCTGCTGCGAGGCCAGAGGCTTTGTAATAGCCTTCTTAACGGCAGTAGGAGCTGCGACTTTCGCTGTGGCCGCCTGCTTCTTGTCAGCCGCTTCAGGTTTCGACTGCGCGGATTTGGCAGGCTTCGAAATCTTATCCTTTGCTGCTGCTGCCGCGGCTGCAGCCTCATCCTCTTGCTTCTTTCGCTCAAGCTCGCTCGCCTTGACGAACTGTTTCGAGAGTGTATGACCCTTAACAGCAACTTTGCGTCCGAACTTGTCAACGACGGTTAGTGAGTTGAAGTCATCGTCGTCAATCACAGCAGCGAATCGGTCATCAACCGCGACCGTAGTAGCCTGCTTGGGCAGGGGCTTGAATCGTGGGTCGTGGTGGACGTGCTTGAAGCGCGCATCAGTCACCAGGCCTGGGGTCTGCTTTGCCGAGGAGGGGTTGGTCTTCCCGTTCTTGGTCGACATCGCGAGAACCTCGTGAGGGGACTCTACAAAAGGTTTGCGGCAGCAGGTAGTGTTGAATGATAGTGTGAGCAGGTGGATCAAACTGGTGTTTACTCGCCGCGGAGGGAGTTTCAGGATCAAGTGCGGACTCAAAACTCAGACGAGTGGGTTTTCAGCATTTTCACAGACTTATCGAAAATGAGTCCCAGCCACATCGGGCGCGTTCGATGTGTATCATACACGAGAGTGGAATTAAGCGGCTTCTACCTTGTCATAACTTGATACATCGCACATTTTTCCCAGTCCGCAGAGAGTGCGAAGAGACCCTCCCGAGCCGTGGCGGCGTTTTCCACATTTCACGCAAGCGGAAGAGGCACACGGAGACTTAATACAGCGTACAAGTGTAATCATGTGACACGGATGCGGTTATGCAAGAAACCTGGCGTGACAGCGAGTGCGGCCCAACAAATCGGAAGGTGCGAAGGGGTTAATTCTGAGCCAGTCGAGGGCAATTTGTATACTAGAATTGTACATTTGCAACGCCTATCTGGATAGAAATCTTCGCTGAAAGATGTCAGAAGGCAAGGATACACCCATTGAATCGCGTAATACGCGCGCGGACACACCCGAAATGCGCAAACACAACATCCTCTTTGCGGAGGGAGGCCAGCTCCATGAAATTGAGGACTCCCTGTGCATGCTGTGCGGCGCGGAGGGCAAAACTAAATTATTGATGACTAAGATTCCGCTGTTTAAAGACCTGCTTATCAGCTCCTTCGAATGCAGCCAGTGTCACTACCGAGAAACTGACATCCGTTCCACTGCGGAACTCCAGCCATACGGCATCACTTATGAGTTGACGGTGGATCCGCTGGAACATGACGAGGCAACAATCCAGCGTGACTTGTCTCGACTTGTTGTTAGATCCCAGACCGCTCGCATCAAGATCCCTGAGCTTGACTTCTGCATTGAGCCCAAACGCGGTGAAGTGAATACCGTCGAAGGGTTCCTTCGCAACATTCGCGAGTCGCTCTTGGATTCGAAGCCTCGCCTCGAGCCTTCTGCGCACCCACAAGTGGATGAGGTTGTCCGCCGTATCACTATGATGGAGGAGGGGAAGGATTCCTTCACATTCATTGTGGATGATGCCGCAGGTAATTCTTTCCTCGAAAACCCGTATGCCCCCAAACGAGACCCACGCTGCAAAGTTACAAAGCGCATACGAACTCGAGCAGAGACTATCGAGATGGGTTACGACCCAGGTGACGATGATGGTGAGGCTAACCCACGAGTCGAGGAGACTAAAGGCATGGGTACTATCAAAGAAGGTGATAACGAGGAAGAAGACGATGAGAAGGAGGAGAATAAGGGCGAAGCCGCTCAACCTGTGTTCGGCCCACAGCCTCGACCTGACTTTGACAAGTTGATTGATTCACTCAAGGGACTACACATTTCCGGCTCGAGCGAAATCCTCGACTCAATTGCTGTCAAGAATCCTGTTGAGGGCCGACCCGATGTCGAAGTCCCAAGTCGTGATGTTACAGGGTACAAGAGCGGTGGTAGTAAGGCTGCGTTGAACGTTATGGCGGCGACTATGCTCGATAAGCGTCCACTGGACCGCTTTGAAGCCATTATCCGCTCTCGTGATCTGACACAGACCACATTCCGCGGTGAGTGCCACGCTTGTCACAAGGAGAACGAAACCCGCATGTGCATTTTCCAGCTGCCCTACTTTGGCGAAACTATCATCATGTGCACTGACTGCCAGTATTGCGGCTTCCGAGACTCTGAGATCAAGCCTGGCGGTGCTACTGCAGACTATGGTGTTCAGATCGAACTGAAGGTTACGACTCCAGAGGATCTCACACGCGATGTTCTTAAGAGTGATCATGCCGCAGTGATCATCAAGGAGCTCGATTTAATGACGGATCACGGCACCCTCGGTGGCAAGTTCAGCACGGTCGAGGGCTTACTTCTCGATATCAAGAACCAACTAGAATCCACTCGAGGTTTCTACGTGGGTGATTCAGCCCGTGAAGAGCAGAAGGAAAATTTTGACAAAATGCTCAAGGCGATCGATGATTGCCTTGCAGTCAAGGAACCCTTCACATTCATTCTGGATGATCCCGCTGGACAAAGCTTTATTGAGGGACGAGCGAACGGTGTCCCAGATACCAACCCATATGACGACATGATGATCAAAATTGTCAAGTACCAGCGCACTGACGAGCAAAACGAAATGCTGGGCATCAGTCAAATGAAGACCGAGGACTACGAGTAGCGCTCTTCCGCACACGCTTGAGCCGTGCGAGTTAATACACACATTCAAGCACTTGATTATAATGAAATGGTCAGCTGATTGGAACCTGTATGTCGCAAGAGTTGTCAGCCAGGGGAAACTCTGCAATCGAACTAAGGGGAGCTGTTGCGGGCCGGCCAAAAGAAAGCTACACAATGAGTATTCACAAACTCACAATTCCGTCATGCCCCAAACTCAATTGATGAGCTCGGGTAAGAAATGCTAAGGAGGGCTACCAATTGACTTTACAGTGTGGAAAACGATACGAGTGTACTTGTGGCAACGAAAAAAATGAACAAGACAACCAAGCATAACAGGCGAGTTCTGATCTTGGAGTAATTTTTCACTTATGCGATCCGGATCGGCTCCAGTGTGGCGAATCAGAACACGAAGCCTAAAGATGACCTGTGGATGACATAAGAAGCTGGTCTATAGATGCTAAAAGGATAACAAGAAGAACCTGTAATGGAGATAAATCTGCGTAGCGGGTCTGGGAGAGTCAAAGCGAAGTGAACACAGATTAAGGCTAGGCTTACAGAGCGCCTCGACATGAGAATTCGCTAGAATGGGCAAGGTTGTAGAAATGTGGGTCTCACAGTAACAAATAAACAGTCTGAACAATAAATGAAGCGGGGATGGGACAACTGGAATCGGGAGTTTGGGCTGGGACCAAATGGAGGACGAAAAGGGAATTGTGAAGAAGGAGAGGACGGATGGAGGTGAGCGAGCATGTAAAAGGGTGAGCATCGCAGGGACGAAAAGGGAAGAGGCAAGAACTTGGGAGGGTGTGGATGAGAGCGAGGATGGAGGGGAGAAGGACTTGGTGCTCATCATTGGCAAACTAGGAAGCAATGGCACAAGGAAAGGAAGCCAAATAACACAAGTAGATGCGCTCAGTCATGACGATGAAACTAATTTCTAAGACGAAAGGTCATGGAAGCTCTGTGTTGATGTCTAACTTCAAAAAACCGGATGGTATTTGGCGTGAGGCACGCAAGCGAGTTTGGTTATGTTTAAACAAGCACTCAAGGCCATGTCAACTAGAAACAGAGTGTCTTGCGCGGTTGGAAACAAAGCATGATTGGGGCAACCGTGGCGAGGATGGTGAGGGAACGCGCAACGAATTTGCTTGACAAGGTGGAAGCGGTCGTTTTTGAGATGGTGCTTAAAGTATGATGAAACCTGAAGGGAAAAACGAGGAACAAAGTATTGTTGGCGGACTAGCGAAAGCGAGAGAAACGGAATGTTTTGTCACATCCATAATCAGAACATTAGAAACCGTTGAACCTAGTTGAGAAACAGCCTTGACAAACATGTCAGGTTGCCTTTCTCTGGTTGCAAAGGCAAATTGTAAAGCGAAGTGTGACTTGGCTCCAAGTGATACTGATCTGAGCGATGTCACCTGGATCAAGTAAAGTGTAAGAAAGGTACTGCAGATTGATGCTGAAAATGGCAGGGTAATGCCGGATAGTTTAGGGTCAACTATTGAAGGAAGCTACACCACCTAAGCCGAGATATAAGGGAGATAGTCAGATAATTTCAACAAGCATGCGTACAGAACTAGTGGATATGGAGATAAGGTACACAGTGAGAAGGAAAGGTGTGACACGGCAGATTAAGATGTAATTTAGCCAAACGGGGTAGCAGGCTTAGCTAATGCATCGATCAGAGTGGCCCGAGGAGGAGTAGTAAGAACATCAGGAAAAGCCTATGAAGGAGGAAATAAGGGACAAGAGGCGAGTATGATGTAAAAGCAGTACTATCGACTAAACCATGACACGTTTTGCTTGCCCCCCTCCATTGACATCGGATAGCAAAACCAGTCATCACTGGGCACTGCCATTACTGCTGTGGCCGCCACCCGCACTATTGCCACCACTGCTGGTACCGCCACTTCCACCACTACCACCGCCTTGATGATGGTGCTGGTAGGGATGCTGAGTATGGTGATGGTGATGGTGATGGTGATGATGCTGGGGATGATGCTGGGCGTGGTGATGATGATGATGGTGATACTTTTGTGGCTGGCCAGTATGATCCGATTGCGGGACATAGACAGGCATGTGAACCTTGCCACCTGGCGCAATCATAGAGGTGGGTGGGCAGAGTGAAGAGTGTGGCGAGACAGTCCAGATAAATTGCCTGGGGTTCGCGGCGTATGCTGGAATGGAAATTGGTTGTGGTGCAGCCGCCCCCGCCGTCGCAGCGACGGAAGGACTGGGAGCTGCTGAAGTGGATTGTGAATTGGTAAGGTAAGGACGAGGGGGAGGTGGATAGCCAGGATAAGCAAGATGCGGATGCTGAATAGCGGATACCGGAGTTACGGTCTGGATAGTATGGAGCGTTTGGGAGGGCATTGCCGAAATCGGATTAGTATTAGGACTTAATGTGTTTGGTTGTGGATATGGCTGCGCTGAAAATCCCACACCTTGTGGCGTTCCTGACGGCACGAGAATGACATTACTGGCATACATGATGGACGGCGTTGGATGCCCAGCTTGTAAGAGCTGCTGGGAATAAGGACCCGCTGAAGCTGCGGATCCTTGTGATGGGAATACTGAATAGGCCATATCTCCAACTCGCGAGTAAGGAGCTACTTGGGCCTCAGAGTCATCGCCTGTGTGTTCGTGATTAGATGGAGCTGTGGAAGCTGGCGCACCTTTGACGGGTGTAGCAGGGCCTGGGGAACCTTGAGCAGTATTCGGCACCGCTGTGGTTGTGAGAGGAGTTGGCGATGGAGGATATACCCTAGCAGATACTGCTGATGCCGCGACTTGGATGTTGGGATCGATGTAGCTGAGTACGGGGAGCTGAACCGGGATGGAATAATGGATTGGAGTCCGATTTGGCGCTGGATGGCTGCCATGGACGCCTGTTCCGGTAACATTGGGACCTGCGATCGAGATTGATTGACCTGAGACTGATCGTGTGTGGTGAGGTGGCTGGGGGCTCTGACCGGGCCCACCAACCATTTGCTGAGATGACGCATAAACTGGAAATGCTGGTCCACCTGTCGACGGAACATGGGGTGATTGGGGTGCTGCGCTGATAACCACTGAATGACCGGCTTGAAGTGCATAATAAACGCGGGACCCTGCAGGTTGAATATGATGTTGGAAGACCTGCGGGTAGTGTGGTGGAAGCGAACCGGTCATCTGTCCTGGCTGATACGAACTAATAACCAACTCTGGTTGCATCATTGCCATAGTATCCATTCCTGGGACATATGCTAGTTCTACGTTGGGCATTGGCGAGGCGAACTCAGATAACTCATTACTCATTCTCGTACTTGCACCAGCATTCGCTCTGCTACCCTCCGCAAACTCATTGGGTAGAGGAAGCGGTAGGTGGCTACTCCCTTCCGGTCCCATATGCTTATTTTCAGTGTCAGGATCTGTAGTCGTACTAGCTCTTTCTTGATTTGTAGTGAATTGCGTACTACGAGCCTTATCCGCATCTGCGTTGACGGAGGAGTCTACAGTTGATCGATCGGCTCGCTTGATGCGGTCTAAGGAGAGTTGACCTGATTGCCAGCGCTGAAGCACCGCCTCGAATCGGCTCTGCGCCAGACGCAAATAAGCGTACATAGGCATTACATGCATATCTGCGAAGTAATCCGCGATTTGCGTCATAAGCCTATCGTCGGATGTCGATGCTACAAGATCTGTGTCCTCCCGCTCCTCATTTTCTTCATCCGACTCGGCGTGCACTGCGACAACCTCCTCATTGGCCATGTGCGCCTTCTCCTTAGCAATTTTTCCCTCTTGCTTCGTAGATGGCTTAGTTTTGGTGGCACAAGTTAAGTCTGTCAATGAAACACCGGTATTAGATGAATTCGCCGCATTTTTCCCTCGAGCCTGCACAACTCGTTCAACCAGTGTCGCGGCACGGCTCGCGATGCGCTTTGAGGTGTACTCGACCAGCACAGCATCTGGAAGTTCGCCAGGTACGAGATGACGTTCAAGCAAAACTGATCTCATCTCCTTCAGCTGAGCAGCTGGATCCATGGGTGTGGATGGGTGATTCCGCTGCTGAGATGTAGTCGAATCAGGTTGTTCCCCGTTGGGGCGTGCCTCGAGTAGTTGGGCTTCTTGCTGTTGTTCACCTATGCTACTGCTAGTGTACAAATTAGATGGAGAGGGCGCCAGCTGAGATGTTCTAGGGGGAGGGGGGTCAAACTCTGGAAGTCGAGACGATAAGAAGTTCATCACTTCAGCATGCAACGATGACACAGGTACGCAGGGCGAAATAGAAACGACGGGGCCAAAGATCTCGAAAAGCTGGACCAAAGCCCTTAAATCCCATTCGGGTTCTTTGGCATCGGCATCCGTCGTTTGACTTCGTGATGTGTCCTGAGTCTTCGTCTCTTGCGAGTAAAGTCCAGCTTCGCGATTTTCCCTCGTAATTCGCTTCGCTATTGATGCAAATCCATCAGCATAAATGGTGCTTTTAGTTGTCCGGGTGAATTTCGCACTGCGGAGGGCAGAGTGGTCTGGAGAAACCTCAAAACGCGGATGGGTGCTCGCAGCTGTGATTAGCAGTTCACGAGAAATATTACTAATTTTGTGCTCAAGGAGCCACGAGATAGGGACCCATCGCTGGCGCAAAGGGCAGAGTAAGATCTGTGCGTACACCTCTTGATCCATCTTCGCCGGTGGACGCGGATTGAAAAGCTGAAGGAGCTTCTTACCAATAGACTCAAGGCGAGTCTGAGTGGCCACTGGAGATACTCCACGCCCAGGTGGGGTCGTCATCATTGTAGTCGGGAATGGGGGCAGTCTCGAATTTGCATTGGTGTCAGGCGTCCCCACAGAGGAGACTGAAGACATCGTAGCGTACACTAATGGCGTACTACCAGTTCCGCCCTTTGTCGATGGACCAAATGCCTGAAGCGAGCCATCAGAAGCAGTTCCTTTGCCTTGTGCCAAAGCAGGGCCACAACCGCCAAGTCGCACTGAGGCCCTCCCTGGGCCAGACTGTCGCGAAGCATGAGAGACTTGTTTCCGCTCTTTCTGCTCCTCGTCTGTACCAGGCGCGGGCTCGGCGCCACCCTCTGGCGACGAAGTTGGTTGCGACCCTGATTCTGGTGGTGGAGATTTCAGGAGCGGCTGAGGCTTATCGTATACAGCACTCTGTCGGGAGTCTCGATGATCGGGTTCATCCGTTGAAGCAGGGTGGGAAGGAATAGCCGCTGACATTGCGGAAGGTTCGGAACGGAAACTATCTGATGAAGGGGGATTCGCATTCAAAGCAGAGACGAAGATGGTTCTATCTGTAACAGCGGAAGTAGCTGAAGATGCATCTGCCGGGTTATTGTTGGCAGGAAGGGTTTGATAAGCACCAGATGTAACTTGAGACGAAGAGGTAATGTCGATGGAGTCGATCTTTGAAATCGAAGAAGGGGAAGATGTGGAAGAGTGTGTCACTGAGTTATCAACAGCCGACGTTTGAGATGCGTCTGCTGTAATATTGTGTAAGAGCTGATTCGCTGAAGCTCTAAAATTAGGATCAGAGTTTGCAGTAGGCGAAGGGACCGCGTCAGCCCCTTGAATAGGTTGGTCTGCTGCTGCAGAAGTGGAATTAGTGCTCGATGGGCAAGCACTAAAAGCTAAAGACGAAGGCTGTGATACTGTGGAATCCAGTACGTTAGTAACGATGTCGGCATCTCCTGAGACATTCTGAGGATTGCTTGTGGTCTCGGCGCGAACCGGATAGCGCGTTGTCGCCCCTCCAATTGTAGGCCGCCCCGTCCTCCTGGTATCAGAAGCATGGTCCGTGGGACTTTGCAGTCGTAGTCGGTCAGCCCTGGTGCCGCCCGGACCTCCCACATCATCAGAAACTACCGACAACGCTCCATCTGCTACTGGGCCAGTCTTTGCATTCAGTAAAGCAGATGTGGATGCAGGAGATACAGCTACGGCATCTGAAGTGGTGGTTGAAGCCATGGGCTTGACTGATGACACGTCATTCTGATTGATATTCGCGTGTGCTGTTGGTGACGAATGCTGTGACGTCGTTGTGTAAGTGCAAACATGCGACGACAACGGGGGTTCGGATGTGGCGGCAAATGACTTGTCCCAGGCATTTCGACTCATTCCAGCAACAGAACCAGGGATGATCGGGCCATTGGCATCAGATTGGCCGCTGTCCCGTCGGCGGCGAATCCGACGGACTCGCTGCGCCCCACCAATGGGGCCAGTTGTTGAGTGATTAGCACCGCTGGTTGTGGTGGAGTGGCCTCCGAAATCCTGGTCTTCTTGCAGCGCATCTGAGGAGGCTCTCCCTTGTTCGGCCATCTCGTCTTGAGGAGCATCAGCTTCCGTAACAGTGTCCCCAGTGGGCATGTTTCGGTCTGGGCTGCTCTGAGTGTGTCTGTTGTTATCACTCAGTGCGAGGTTGGACAGGCTCATGTCCGTGTGACTATGTGAAGAGACTGGCGCCGCCGGTGCCGAAGCTGGTGTCATTCCGTCAAGCACAACCGTAGAAGCATCAGTGGCAGCAGCATTCAAAGAAGCTGTGGCTTTGCGAGTTCCGGCCGCCGGGACCCCTGCGGTATCACATTTGCTTTCATCATCATCATCATCATCACGGGACACAAGTTCAAGTTCGACGTCCTCTCCCGGCGCCCTAGGTGAGGCTGAAGTCAACACGGAAACCGAGGCAGAGGGCGTCACTGACCCTGCGGCTGTGGTCACTACGGTTGTCGTTACCGATGGGTTCATTGGAACCTGTGTGTGCAAGTGCGAGTGAGGTTGCGAATGCGACTGTGCCAGTCGAGGATGCGACGGTACATCCTGCGCTTGGTGCGGCGGCGGCGGCGGCGACCGTGGAGGTCGAGATGACGCACCTAGGTGCTGGACCAAGGTAGGAGGCGCCGCCGGAGTCGGAATGGGCGCGGGAGCGGGAGCGGGAGCTGGTGGTGATGCACCAGCACCAGCGGCGGTGCGCGATATCATCATGGCAGAGAATACGACGGGGATCGCAGCCTCACTACTCGGGGATGCGGCGCTACTGGCGCCTGGTGTGGGCCATGCCGTGGTATCGAGTGACATAGGAGCCAGACCTGAGCCCAACGCTGAGTCGAGTGCCGTAGCCAGGCCAAGAGCGGTGTCAGGATTCGAGTTGGGCGTAGGCGAAATAGGCCGGACACCGCGCATCGCGACTCGTACCGTGATCTGTGTCTGGTCAAGTAGATGTGTCGAGAGTGGTTGTGTCACAGGATGCGTACTATTATCATTTGCATCATGTGTGGTGTGTGGAGTCGATCCGCTCGCCGTAGTACTGGCGTTAAACTGGTTAGTTACGCACGAATTAGCACTAGTTGTAACTAAATTTGTATCATTCGTTGGATGCAAAACGATTGCATGCGTGGTAGATCCAGGCGCATTCGGCTCTTCCTTAGGAACCGTTTTCGGTGGCATGGTGCTATGCACATACTCTACGTGTGTTCCCGCGGAATTAACCTCACGAATTCAACTTGTTAGAGCTTTTTCAAACCCTGTCAGGTCTGCTGGACTGGGCTGGGCTGGGCTGGGCTGGGCTGGACTGGGGTGGGTGGATGGATAGATGAGATTTTGGGCCAGGACGGATGCCCAACGCGTCCTCACTCACTCACTCACTCTCTCACTCAATTTGTACACACATGAATTTCATGAATTTCAACCGCGTATTCTATTCTATTCTATTCTATTCTATTCTATTCTATTCTATTCTATTCTATTCTATTCTATTCTATTCTATTCTATTCTATTCTATTCTATTCTATTCTATTCTATTCTATTCTATTCTAT